>VFQM010002150.1_pt1 | contig 15337 bp, 13 predicted proteins | sample 3512391 | NCBI WGS metagenome assembly VFQM01 (sample SAMN10412369, study PRJNA504923) | tailings metagenome | isolation source: Replicate 1 from Balatoc abandoned mine | place: Philippines
GCAGATGTTCGCGAATGCCCGACAGATCAACGAACCGGTCGATCGAGCGCAGCAGATGATCCGCCGGCACATGCCGCTCCAGGTTGAAGCTGTAGAACAGCGCCTCCTGCGCCACCTGCCGCTCACCCATCATCTGATCGTCTCCGCTTGCTTGCAGAGACATAGAATCAATACTTTACCACCATTGCAAGGGGGTGTTTTTCAACACAATCCACCCACGACCGGCCATAGCAGCGTTCGGGTATGACACTGGAACCTGCCACTCAGCTGCCACCACGGGTTCATCCGGTAAAGACCGCAGATGGGTCTGTCAGCGTTCTTACGCATGACGTAGCTCGCAGGGCCAAGTTTAGCCTGCCGAGGTTTCGAAGAGGTCAGACGGCCCCCAAGATACGAAGCTGTGCTCGCCAAAGGCAGGCCCGGTTACGCAAATCTGGGATCCTGTCGTCGTCAATCAACCTTGCAACATCCTCGAAACTCAAGACCCGGAGCCCGAAGAATTCCTCGTCGGCATCGCATTTGGCATTTGTGCATTCCTCGAGCCCAGTCGCGAGAAAACAGTAGTTGCGCCCAGTCATGTGCACGCCATTTACATGGTAACTGAGTAACTCGAGGTGCTTGGCCGTTAAGCCCGCTTCTTCGCGCAGCTCTCTCGTCGCAGCCTCGATCGGTGTCTCTCCACTGTTGATGGCTCCGGCAGGAACTTCAAAGGTGGTTCCAAACAGGTGACGGCTCTGCTCAACCAGAATGAACATTCCGTCTTCGGTGACGGGAACAACCAGCACGCCTTCGTTCTCTTCGACCACCTCGCGATCGACACGCGACGCGCCTATATCCACGCTATCCAAGCGGACGTTGACAAACTGACCGCCGTAGATCTGTCTGCTCCCGATCAGCTTATGCGGCATGTCGCAACCCTAACTTCTCCGAACACCCCATCTGCCGGTTTTTGCAGGACCTCGGACTCCGAAATATCAGATGTCGATCGCACAGCTTTTGCATACTCAGAGGCGATGGGCCAACCCCTATCAAGGTTGGGGCACTGAAGGCGGCTTTCCGCCTTAGCCACAGTTCCGGATTCCACCCATAATCAGTCGTTCGCAGCGATCAGCCGTGACCCTGATAGCGGACGGGCAGCTATCGCTTCACCTGCGCCAAAAGCGGCCATTCAGTCAACGACCCCGTTTCGGTCGTTTACCTGCATGTCGAGGTTTGTCATAAGCTGACGTTTGCCATGACAATCCAAACGCCCATACCCAGCCTAAGGACAGAACGTCTCGACTTGCGCGGTCCGCAAAGTGATGATTTCCCGGTTTATCGTGATTTCTACGCTGATGCTGAGGCATCGCGCTTTTACGGTGGCCCGATGGAAGCTGACCGCGCTTGGCGCGTGTTGGCAACGGACTTGGGCCACTGGGCGATCCGCGGTTATGGCCGTTGGTCGGTTATTGAGCGCGCAACCGGATCAATGATCGGTGGCTGTGGCCTTTGGTGGCCTGAAGGCTATCCGAGGTCGGAGTTGACTTGGTGGATTACGCCATCAGCGCGTCGACACGGCTATGCGCTGGAAGCTTCGCGAGCAGTTGTTGCGTTTGGATATGATACGCTGGGCTGGGAATTGATTGAGACCCACATGGATGACGAAAACGTTGCAGCGAGAAAGCTGGTTGAGAAACTAGGGGGCACTCAGATCTTGCGCGAGAAGTTTCCCGACGGCTTGGAGCGAGATATCTTTGCTCTGCCGCGTCCGCTCTGACTGCACTCTCCCGGCAACCGGACATTCGCCTATCCACCCACTTGTTGCCGGTTTGAGGAGCGTCGGACATCGACAAAAGCGGCCATCGGAGCTTGCCCGACGGCCGCCATGTTGGTCAGATTTCGATACGCTCAGCGAGGACAAGTGCATCCTCCACGTCGACACCGAGATAGCGGACCGTGTTCTCGATCTTGGAATGTCCCAGGAGAATCTGGACCGCACGCAGATTTCCCGTTGTCCGGTAGATCATGGCCGCTTTGGTGCGCCGCATGGAATGCGTGCCGTAGTCTTCACGCCGCAACCCGACTGCGGTGACCCATTCATCGACGAGCCGGGCATACTGCCGCGTGCTCATCGGTTGACCGGGATGGATCCTGCTAGGGAACACGAAATCTTCGATGGTGCCGCCACGTCGCAGAAGCCATGTCGCCAGGCTCGAGCGGGCGTCTGCGGTGATTTCGAATTGCACGGGTCGGCCGGTTTTCCGCTGAATGATCATTGCGCGGTCGCGGACCTCCGATCCGGCCACGAGGTCGCCGATCTTGAGCTTCACAAGATCGCAGCCTCGCAGCTTGCTGTTGATCGCTAGGTCGAACAAAGCCCGGTCGCGGAGCCGCTCCTCGCGATCAAGGAAGAACCGGAACGCCCAAATCTGCTTTTGGGTGAGCGGCCGCTTGGTGCCGACGGTTCTGCCAGCATTCCACGAGACCCGGTTCTGCATGGCCGGGTCGAAGTGAGAGTAGGTCATCATCATTCTCCATGGCCTTGATTGGCCAAGGAGAAAGAACGGGTGTCGCCCCGGCCACATCGCCCTTGCCGTGCCTAGGCAGCGTGAAAGCGGGCTCCGCCGCCTCAGGCACGCACAGGCAAAAGGGCAGCTTTCGGGATCTCGGAGCGCGCCCGCCTATGGCCGGTCATGGGTGGAAAGTCGAATGGCAGCAAATGGTCATCTGCCGACTAAGATCAAAACTCGACGTGCACACCAAAGCCCGGGCGCGGGGCAATGGTGGCTCTGCCAGAATGGGCGGCCACGATTGCCGCAACCATGGCCAGCCCCAGACCATGGCCAGGCGTGGATCGGCTGCGGTCGACCCGTGCAAACCGATTGAAGAGGTCTGGCGCCTCATTCTCGCTCACTCCCGGACCATCATCAGTGACGGCGAGGCAGATGCCGTTATGAGTGCTTTCGCAGGTGATGTGGACGGTCGTTCCCTGCGGCGTGTGCTGCGCGGCATTGTCGAGCAGGTTCGTGAGCATCTGTTGCAGCAGCCTGCGATCGCCGGGCAAAGTCAGACCGGGCGCAATGCTGGTTACAAGCTGGTGGCCGCTGCTCTCCATTGAGGGTCGGAACGTCTCCGCCACATCGGCCACCACCGCGCTTAGATCCACCGTCTGGAAGTGCGCGCGGGCGGCCATGCCTTCGACTTCGGCGATCCGCAGGAGGGCGGAGAATACCTCGAGCAGCTCGGTGGCTTCGGCCGCTGCCGCTTCGATTGCGCCGCGTTGCAGGTCGCCATCTGGCTCCCGCAGCGCCTCATCGAGACGGTTCTGCAACCGGGTGAGCGGGGTGCGAAGATCGTGCGCGACGTCGCTTGATACCTGGCGCAGGTTCTCCATGAGCCCGCCGATACGGTCGAGCATCAGGTTGAGGGTCTCAGCCACACCGTCAAACTCGTCGCCGCTTCCCGACAGCGGCACGCGCCGGGATAGATCACCTGCGATGATTGCCGAAGCAGTGTGATCGATCCGGGCGAGGCGACGCCGCGTAACGATACCGACCACCCACGCCGCCGTGATGCCGAGCAACAGCATCGTCCCGAACGCGCCAAGGAACAGTTTGATGAAGCTATTATCCATCTCGTCGATGGCAGCCCGATTTGCGGCTACCAGCAGGCGGTGGCCTTCCGGCAAGGCCGTGGTCAGCGACTGCGCGATGCGCTCCTGACCATCTGCGCGGTAAGGCAGGAGTTCGACATATCCGGGTTTGGCCGGAACAATCGTATCCAGTGTGCCGGCAAGAGGTTCACCCGCTGCGTCGACCAGCAAGTAGCCAAGACTTGCGGTGCTGCTCGCTGCCTCGCGCCGCCGAATGGCGGCCGCTATCCCATCAGGCCCGTCCTGTCCTTCGTCGATCAGCGCCTGCGTTTCGATGGCGATGCGATGATCGAGTTGTAGTTCAAGCGCTTCATGTGTGGTTTCAAAAGCGACCACGCCGATCGCGAGCGTCGCAAGCGAAAAGCCAAACGCCACCGCAGCAACCAGCCCGAACGTGCCACGCCACCAGCGCTTCATCCGCCGTCCCTGATGAGATAGCCCGCGCCGCGCACGGTTTCGATCGGGTCGCTGTCGAACCCGGCATTGAGCTTGGAGCGCAAACGGCTGAGATGGGTTTCGACGATGTTGGTCTTTGGGTCGAAGTCGAAATCCCACACCCGTTCGAGCAGCATGGTGCGGGTCATGATCCGGCCAGGGTTGCGCATCAGTTCGGCCAGAAGGGTGAACTCGCGGGGCTGGAGCGCAATCTTGCGGTCTGCGCGCGTGACAGTGCGGCGATGCAGATCGAGCACGATGTCACCTGCCGTCAACCGCGCAGGCTCCGCTGCCGCTGATGGCCGACGCCCCAGCGCATGGAGGCGGGCCGCCAGCTCGGTAAAGGCAAAGGGCTTCACCAGATAATCATCCGCGCCGCTTTCGAGCCCTTCGACCCGGTCGGCAATCCCGCTGACGGCGGTGAGCATCAGCACCGGGGTCATGTTTCCGGCAGCGCGGAGGGCCTTGACCAAAGCGAGGCCATCTAGCCCCGGCAGCATCCGGTCGACCACCATCGCATCAAAGCCGCCATCGGTCGCGTGGAACAGCCCGTCGCGCCCGTCGCTGCTGGTCACCACCTGATGGCCCAGCTCGGCCAGGCCGCGGGCGATGAACTGGTTGGTATCGGCATCGTCCTCGACGATCAGGATTCTCATGCGATCATTCTAGCGGCTCACCGCCGCTGCGCCAGCCACCCCCAAGCGCGCGAAAAAGCGCTACCTGCGCCTGGGCAACGGCGAGTTCGGACTGTGCGAGCGACAGTTCGGCCTGTGCAAGCGTGCGGTCGGCATCGATTCGTAGCAGCGGTGCCGCATCCCCAAGCCGGACGCGAGCCTCGGCGCGGCGTGCGTAGAGGCGTCCTTCGTCGCGGGCCTCGGTGAGCGCCCGGTTGCGGCGCACTTCGCCATCATAGGCTGCAAGCGCCGTCTCGACATCGCGCAGCGCGCGAAGGACCGCGACATCCCATCCGGCCAGCGCTGCCCGTTCGGTCGCCTCGGCCTGTTCGATCCGCGCGCGGACCGGCGCCTGATTGGGAAACGCCCAGCTCACCAGCGGGGAGCCCGTTGCAACCAGCCCCCCGCTCAGCAAGCCCAGCGCGCCGCCAAGGTTGATTCGGGGGTAGAGATCGGCACGCGCCACGCCGATCCGTGCGGTGGCGGCCGCAAGGCGGCGTTCGGCCTCGCGGATGTCCGGACGGCGCAGCAGCAGCGCGGTTCCATCGCCGACCGGAGCCGCTGTGCGCAGTTTCGGCGGCGCGGTGCAGGTCACGGGGTTGGTGCGGGCTTCTCCTGCCGGGCGTCCTGCGAGCGTGGCGAGGCGATAGCGCGCATTGGCCTGCGCAGCTTCCAGCGGTGCGATGGTCGCGTTGGTCGCCGCGACAAGGTTGGCGGCCTGCGAGACTTCCAGCGGGGACACCTCGCCTGCTGCCAACTGGTTCCGGGTGATTGTCAGCGCACGGTTCTGAAGAGCGACCTGTTCCTGCACGACGGCAAGGCTGCGGGTTGCGCCGCACAGATCGACATAGGCCAGAACCGTATCGGCGACGACCGCGACCTTTACCCCATCGAGCGCAGCGGCCTGCGCCTCGGCATCCGCGCGGGAGGCCAGAGCACCCGAACGGAGCCGTCCGAACAGGTCTGCATCCCAGCTCGCCGTCACCGCCAGATCATAGTCTGTGGTCAGCACATTGCCCGAGGCACTCGGCTGATTGGCGGGATTGTCGATACCGAGACTGCTCTCGATCGTGGTCTGGGGCAGCCGGGCGGCTTGCGCCTGACGCAGCGCCGCACGTGCGCCATCGAGATTGGCATAGGCCACCCTGAGATCGGCATTGGCCGCAAGGCTGGCTTCGACCAGGCGGTCAAGCACAGGATCATCATAAAGCCGCCACCAATCATCGGGCACCGGCTCGATCGAGGCAACCGGGAGGCTTGCGAACGGCCCGGCAGCGAGCGCGTGATCGACCTTGGTTGCCGCAGGTGGGGGCGTGGTCGCGCAGGCGGTCACCATCAGCGCCGCGAGAGTGACGAGGCGCTTCATGCCACCGCCTCCGCAAGGTCAGGCTCGGGTGCCGGGCGTTCCTTGCCGAAGCGGGCATAGAGCGCGGGCATCAGGAACAGGTTGAGCGCCGTCGACGAGATCAACCCGCCGAGGATGACGATCGCCATGGGATGCTCGATCTCGTGGCCCGGCTTGTCGCCCGCGATCACCAGCGGCACCAGCGCAAGTCCTGCGCACAGTGCGGTCATCAGGATCGGCACCAGACGTTCCTGCGCACCGCGGAGGATCAGGGCCGGGCCGAACGCCTCGCCTTCGAACCGCCGCAGATGATCATAATGCGAGAGCAGCATGATCCCGTTACGCGCCGAAATCCCGATCACGGTGACGAAGCCGACCAGCGATCCCAGCGACAGAACCCCGCCAGTGAGCGCGACCCCGATGACCCCGCCGACCAGCGCAAAGGGCAGGCTGAGGCCCACCAGTGCCGTGATCCGGGCGGAGCGGAACTCCAGCCAGACGAGCAGCAGGATACCGAACAGGCAGGCAAGACCCACCGTCCAAAGCCGTTCGCGCGATTCCTTTAGCGCGGCATACTCGCCGAGGATCTCGGGATGATAGCCGGTGGCAAAGGGCACCTCGCTCACCGCCGCCTCGACCCCGCGCGCTACGGCACCGAGATCGGCATCGCTGGCGATGTTGAGCGTGACATCGAGACGGCGCTGGCCGTCCTCGCGCTTGATCTCGTTGGGCGCGGGCACGATTACCACATCGGCGACATCGCGCAGGCGGACGGGCGCGCCGACCGGGGTCTGGATCATCAGATCGGCAAGCGCGTACTGGTCCCCGCGGATTTCAGGTTCGCCCCACAAGGCAACATCGAACGCCTTTTGGTCGCGGTAGATTTCGCCCAGCTTCTCGCCCGCCACGAGAGTCTGCGCCTGCCGTCGCACCTCGCCCGGCGTAAGGCCCAGCGTGACCAGATCGGCAGCACGCGGGCGAATCTGGATCTGCGGCACGAGCACCTGCTGTTCGACCTTGAGATCGGTGACGCCGGGGATGCTGGCGACCTTGCCGCGCACCCGCTCGGCTGCGGCGCGCAGCTCGTCCTGGTCGGGGCCGTAGATCCGCACCACCACGGTCGCGCCTGCGCCCGAAAGCACCTCCTTGATGCGTTCGCGCAGATAGGTGAGCACGTCGCGGTAAAGGCCGGGATAGCCTTCGACCACTTCCTTGATGCGGGCGACGCTGGCGTCGTAGTCGGCCTCGTCGTCAAGGCTGATCCAAAGCTCGGTGAAGTTCGGGCCGACCACTTCGTCAGCCGCTTCGGCACGCCCGATATGCGCACCGAAGTTGCGCACGCCGGGGATTGCACGCAGTTCCTTCGAGGCGCGAATGGTGATGCGGTCCATCGCATCGATCCCGACGCCCGGCTTCTCGACGAAGTGCATCAGGAAGTCGGTCTCGCGGAAGTCGGGCAGGAACTGATCCTTGAACCCCAGATAGCCTACGCCGGAAAGCAGCAGGCCGCCCGCGACGATGCCCATGGCAAGCCGTGGCCGGTCGATCAGCCGGGGCAGGACGCCGAGATAGCGCTGCTTGAGCGAGGCGACAAAGCGCGTGTCGCGATGCTCCTTCATCGGCGCATTCGGCAGCAGCATCAGACACATCGCAGGCGTCACCACCAGTGCGACCAACAGCGAGGCGGCAATCGCCAAGACATAGGCAATGGCGAGGGGCCGGAAGAACGTCCCCGCCACCCCGCCAAGGAAGAAGATCGGCAGGAACACCAGCATGACGATCAGCGAGGCGAAGACCACAGCCGTGCGCACTTCGAGCGAGGCCGAGAGCACCACGGCAAAGGCCGAGCGCGGATTGCCCGCCTCACGGTTCAGGCGCAGACGGCGGGCGATGTTCTCGACATCGATGATCGCATCATCGACCACCTCGCCAAGGGCAATCACGAGCCCCGCGATCACCATCGTGTTGATCGTCGCCCCGCTCCACAGCAGCACGAGGCCCGCCGCCAGCAGCGACAGCGGGATCGCCACAAGGCTGATCGTCGCCTGCCGCCAGTCGCGGGTGAAGGCGAACAGGACGATCGCCACCAGCAGGCAGCCGATCATCAGCGCACGGGTGAGATTGTCGATCGACTTCTCGATGAAGGTTGCCGGGCGGAAGATCGTGGTGTCGATCTTCACATCCTTGAGGCCGGGCCGCATCTCTTCGACAGCCGCCTCGACGTCGCGGGTCAGCTGGAGCGTGTTGCCGGTCGGCTGCTTCTCGACGATCAGCATAATGCCTGGGCCGTCGTCGATAATCGCATTGCCGATGGGGGCGGCAAAGCCATCGGTCACCCGCGCGACATCCCCCACGCGCACCGGCGCATCGCCTGCGATCTTGATGACCGTGCGGGAGAGATCCTCGGCGGTCTGGATCGCGCTCGCCTGCTGCACCGGCAGCCGCTGATTGGGCGTATCGACAAAGCCGCCGCCGCCGACGAGCACCGCATCGCCGGTCGCCGCGCGCAGTTCAGCCAGAGTGACGCCCGAGGCTTGCAAGCGGTCGGGATCGGCCAGCACCTGCAACTGCCGGTCGCGGTAGCCCCAGACGGCGACATTCGCGACGCCCGGCACCGACATCAGCTTGGGCCGGATCGTCCAGCGCACGAGCTCGGACAGCTGCATCTGATCGAGCTTCTTGGACGAGATGCCGATCTTCATCGCCCGGCTCGTGGACGACAGCGGCGGCAGCATCACCGGCGGGCGAGCAGCAGCTGGAAGCCGCGCCTGTGCTTGGGTCACGCGTTCCTGCACCAGTTGGCGGGCGCGGATCACATCGGTGCCACGCTCGAACAGGATCGTCACCGAGGACAGCCCCAGCACTGACTTCGAGCGGAGAGTTGCCAGATCAGGCACGCCATTGACCGCGGTCTCGATCGGCACCGTGATCAGGCTCTCGACTTCCTCGGTCGAGAGCCCTGGCGCTTCGGTCTGGATCTCGACGATAGGCGGAGCAAACTCGGGGAACACATCAAGCGGCACATCGGCAGAGGCCCGCAGGCCGAGCACCACCAGCAGCGCCGCCATTGCGAGCACCAGCACGCGCTGCTTCAGCGCGGAACGAACCAACCAGCTAAGCATCAGTGAGCAACCCCGAACTCGGTGCCGAACAGTTCGGCAGCGCCTGCGGTAACCACCAGCGTGCCGGGACGAAGGCCCCGCGACAGGATCGCGCGGCCACCTTCGGTTGCGTCAACCTCGATCCGCTGGCGGACATATGTGTCGGCCTCGGTCTTGGCATAGACCCATTCACCGCCATAAATGTCGCGCAGGATCGCGGAGGTCGGCACGGACAGCCCTTCGCTCCGCCCGCCAGCAAGCGGGAGCGCGACGCTGACCCTCTGGCCGACGCGGTATGCCCGATCACGATTGTCGAGCGCGAAATAGAGATCGACGGTGCCGGCCACCGCATTGGCCGATGGCGGCGCATCGACGGGCCGCGCCGATCGTTTCGCGCCATCCTGTCCAAGCGGCGAGACCAGCGCCGACTGACCTTGTGGCAGCCCGGCAAGATCGCTCCCGAACACTGGCACCCGCACCCAGACGTAGCGTTGGTTGCCAAGGCTCGCCACCGCTGGCCCGAGCAGGCGGCGCTGGGCCGCAGCCGCATCGGCAGCAGCCTTGGCCGCACCGAGCGCTGCCGTCGCCTCATCCCGCGCACGGATGCTTCCCGCTTCCTCGTCAACCAACGCCGAGGCGCGATCATAGGCGACGCGCGCCAAAGCAAGCTGCGCCCGTGCCCGCGCAAGTTCGCCATCAGCGGCGACCTGCTGCACGCCAAGCTGTTGCAGATTGCTGGCGGAGTTGATCGGCGCGCCGCCGACCCCCGCCGGGACGACAATCTCACCGCTTGTCATGCGCATGGCCGATGCGGTGCCCGTCCCGATCCGCTCGGTCACAATCCCGAGCCGCTTTTGCGCTTCCGGCGTAAGCTTCAGGCGGACAAGCTCGGTCTCGTGGGCAATTGCCTCGCTGTGGACCGGGGCCTTGGCAGGCGCAGCGGGTTCACCTCCGCAGGCGGTCAGGAGGATGGCAGGGCCGAAAGCGGCAAGGGCTAAGCGATTTGGCATTCCTGCCGCATAGAGCGCTCGCATTGGGGCAATGTTGGCAAAGCTATACAATATCCCAATGTTGCAGCGCGATCTGCTGCCATCATCGAGTTGCTGCAGTTAGGGCGGCTATGAGGTCGCTTTGCGAATTTCCGCTTTCGGCGGGATATGCGTCGAATCTGCCAGGCAGGTTTGTAGCGGCGCAAGTCCTGGGGGATCGTCTCAAAAACCGGATCGGCCGACGACCGCCCTACCCCGCCGGCTGAGCATCATCGAATAGCAACGACCTTGGTTTTGACGGCATCGGCAACCGCCTTCCAGCTATGATCACTGGTCCATGCCGGAAGACCGTCACGCTGCGCCAGCGCAAGACAGAAACGGTCGCCAAGCGATAGCCCGTGACCAGCTGTGACGGCGCGCAGCCGCCCGGCCATTTGCGCCAGCGCCTTGTCGGTCGGCACGATCGTCATCGGCAGCGGATCGAGCATCGTGTCGACCTCACGCTCAGGCATGCCAAGATGGATGAAGTGGGTGACCACCTCAGCGTAGTTGATCGTGCAGATCCGGGCGTCTGCTATCGCAGCGGCGACCTTATCGGCGCCCTTCTCTCCTTTCAGCATGGCAATGAGGGCCGAGGCGTCCAGCACGATCTCGCTCACTCTCCGCTATCCTCGCGGCGCTTGGCGAGAAACGCCTCGACCGAAGCGTCTGGGTTCCCTTCGGTGTACTGCTTCGCCAAAGCCTGAGCGCGGGCCACTGCCTGTGCCGCCGTTCGCAGCACGAGACCATCCGGCGTCTCATCCAGATAGACCGCGCCGCCGCCGACGAGCCCGAGCCGCTTTCGGATGTCAGCCGGAAGGCTCATCCGGCCGTTGGGCGTGATGTTGACTTGGACTGTCATGCGGGCTCCGACTGCTGCTTTGTTGGCCGAGTGGCATACTCTAGCCGGAATGCTCCTGAAATTCAACAAAATGCAAGCTGAGGCACAAATCATAATATGGGCCACATTGAGGCCTGCGTGTCGCTATCGTCGAAAAGCGTCTCAACGATACGTTGCTGCCACTACGCTCACCCCTCTGCAACAGCAATGGAGCCTTGCCGATGGTTGTCCGAAAAGGATCGCTCAGCGGACACTTTGTGGGCGCCAGAGGTCAGGCCCCCTGCCCTCCGCAAATCCAGCTTGCCCGCTCTCTCATTAAGGTGGTACGCTTTAATTTCTAACACAGGGGCCTCATCCGTTACAAATGACCACCACTCTCATCGGATATGCCCGCTGCTCAACCGACAAGCAGGATCTCACCGCCCAGCGCCGGGCGCTGATCGAGCTCGGCGTGCCTGAGGACCGCATCTACACCGACCACGGCCTGACCGGCCGCAACCGCGACCGCCCTGGCCTCGCCCAGGCTCTGGCTGCGGTCCGCGCCGGCGAGACTCTGGTTGTGCCGAAGCTGGATCGCCTCGCCCGATCGGTGCCCGACGCGCGCGCGATCGCTGATGAGCTGGAGAAGCGCGGCGTCAGCCTCGCGCTCGGCAAGCAGGTCTACGATCCCAATGATCCGATGGGCCGGATGTTCTTCAACATCCTCGCCACCTTCGCCGAATTCGAGAGCGATCTCATCCGCCTGCGCACCCGCGAGGGCATGAAGATCGCCCGCGATAAGGGCAAGCTCCGCGGCAAGCCGCCCAAGCTCTCCGACCTCCAGCAGCGCGAACTGCTCAAGATGCACGCGACCGGCGAATACTCGATCAGCGACCTCGGCAAGCTGTTCAAGGTATCGCGGCCGACTGTGTATCGGACGATCCAGCGGGGAGAAGCGGCTTCATAGGCGCTGACTGATCGTGCTCGGAGCAGATGGGTGGGCTAACCGACGAGACCGATCATCGCCATAATGGCTTCTCTGGCCAATCTTCCGGGAAACCCATTGCAGCCAGGTCGCCGGTCGGATGGGTCAGAACGTGCGCCTTCACGTCGCATGCCCACTGAGATTCAGGAGCTACGGTTCGCATCACCCCATTGATCATGGTGATGGTGTTGTAGAGCTTCGCCGGCGGTCGTTCACCGGCCGAGTGGTCGAGCGAAAGCTGCAGATCTCTCGGTTTGCTGGGCAGACGCGGGCAAATCAAAAAACCCCGGTTCCAGAGCCGCCCATGGTGTGCGCAGATGTTGCGGACATCGACCAGGTGGCGGACGAAAGGGACCAGAACCGTCTCGGTCAACCCGAGGGGAACTGCGATCCGGTTGCGTAGCGATCGGTCCGTGAGGCTCGAGTACCATCGTGAGAGCTGACCAAACGACATCATCTCGGCAACCATCCACACTGGCGGCAGCGGCGGGGCGCGATAAGTCTTCCGGTAGTGATCGATGTAGGTTTCGTTGGACTCCCCCACATCCTTTGCCAGCTTCGCAAGATTGTCGTGGAACTGCTTGCGCTCGGAATAGAGCCCCGCGTCGAGATAGCTGTGCCCATGATCGAGCGACGCAAGTTGGTAGGCCCAACTGCCGCGCAGGGCTACCTCGACATGCTCGGTGCCCCGCATGACAAGGCGCCGAAGGACACGGTCAAAGTCGTATAGCGCGGTCACCGTCTCGAAGTCGGTGCCCGGATTGAAGCGCGGTCCCGGTTCATCCTTCGGGCGCTCAAGATAGAGCCAATAGGCACTCAGCCGATAGTAGCTGACGTGGGTCAGCCAATACCGGGCCCGCTCCTCATCAGGGATGGCCATGCCATTGTCGCGCAGGTGGGCGATCTGCTGATCGAGACTGAGCGAGGGCTTGCTGAAAACGCGCGTCATGCCCGCCAATGCTTAGCGACAAGGGCCTGAAAACAAAAGACCCGCCCAGTGTGCATATCCTTGCGGACAGAGGCCGGGCGGGTTCGATTGAGGGTGAAATAGGCCGGATATCCCAACAAATCAATAAGCGTTGTCATCGGCTCGCCGCACCCTACGTCATTTGCCGTGCTGTTGAACACTGATGCTGTGGTCGATCTCGGCGAGACTTGAAACCGTGCCCTGTCGCAAAACCTCATAAGGTGCTTAGCGTCCCGAGATAGGGATAATATTCGTTAAATCGTGGTCCGTTCGTTCCGGCAATCCAAGCCCGGCAACGCATTCAAACATGTCGCCTTCGATACCGGCATCATCAGCAATACGTCGCACGGCTCCGGGATATGCCTGCTCCAGTGCGAGCATTGCCGACGGCAATAGCTCAGGCATTTCCAGCGCAATTTCGTCGTCGAACCGTTCGAACTTGCGCTGGCCAGTCTTGCTTAGGTGAATGCACCCGGTGCGATATTGATCGGCAGACAAGATCTTCAGATCATAAGCCCTTCGAAGGATCGCCGATGCTGATACCTTCCAACGAAGTTTCATCTCGAAAATTGCAGTCCAATTCAGCATGCGGCTGCGAGGGAACTCGTGGATAAAAGCCGAGCGCGGTAGAAGAAAGGCACTCGCAAAGCGATTGGCCTCGTCTTCTGTCGCCTTGTCTCCGGTCACGATGCCTTTGTGCATTACCAAATGCCCGCATTCATGGGCCAAATCAAAGCGTAGACGGCACGCGGCAGGCTTGGCTTCACTCCGAATAATCAGCGGGCGCGGACGATCTATAGAAAGAGCATCGACACGTTCCGACACGCCGCCGAAAAAGCTCACTACGGCTCCGGCATTTTCCACGACCCGCATCATACTCGCAATAGGACCAGTCCCGAGCTGCCACTGTTCACGCGCCTGTTCGGCCGCGATCTCAACGTCACTGGTGCACGTGACTGGTATGTCGGGAAACGAAACCTCGGGCAGCTCGAGGGCTTGATCGAGGCGACTGACGAATCCATCCAGCAACGTCCCACGCGCCAGCACCTGACTGATGACCGACACGGGCGTCGTCCTTTGCTTTCGGAAATGGCACTGCTCAACAGAAACGCCGCCGCGTGCACTCAAGGAGAAAAAATGCGATCTTACTCCCAATGCAGCGGCAAGCGCCTCGACCATTTCTTCGCTTGGGAGCTTCGTACCTTGCTCTAGTTGATTGAGATACTGCCGGGTCGCACTGACACGCCCACCCAGATCATCCAATGTGCACCCCTTCGCTACGCGCGCTAGCCGTAAGCGGTCACCGTCAAAGACGTGCGATTCGACCATAAAAATAGTCCGTTTCAACCTATCGGCGTCAGACGCCGGTGCTGCCCTCTGCGCTGCCATCTTCAGTGCGCAACCCAATACTTGGGGCGGCCAACTCGACACTCTCTGTCGCCGCACGGCCGACCGTCCCTGTAAAGGCCGAAACCCCCTCGAGAGGCACCTCCCAGATCAGCACTGCCGCGTCACCGCATAGCCCGACAAACTTCACCGCGAGCACGCTGCCGTCGATGTCGGTCTCAACCGCAAACCGATACGCTAGATCGCGGCCCTCATCATGCTCCGGAAAAAGCATTTCAAGCTGGCGCTTCTCTCCGAAGCTTTGCTTCAAAGTCCGATCAGTCGGGTCTTCCGCCTCACCCTTGTAGATCCGCACCGGCACCTCACCGATCTTGAAGATGAGCTGGAGGGACCGATCGATCGCGGTCAGCCACGGATAATCGCCGCTATCTATCGCGTGGACTACGCGATAGCGGCAAAATTGGAACGCCCGGCACCCGTGGGTCCAACCATTGTCGCCGGCCTCTGCATCGTAGCGGTCGAGCGCAGCATGGCGCCCATCGACGAGCATAGCAGCAACCGCCTTAAGGCGGTCGTCTGTTAGGTCCGGATGGTATTCCCAAGGATAGATTTTTGCCACGGATGTGCCCCACTTGCAGATGCAATCCCACTTTATGGGCATTTTATAGAATCTGTCAACCAGAGGCAATTTTGTAAACCAGCTGATCGACCGTCGCTCGCTGAACGCGGTCCAAGCCAAGCCACACTCATTGCCCAGAGGGATAAGCTGTGCTCTACAACGTGCCATATGGCCGAACCTTCTGATATCGAGACCTTTATAGCTGAATGGCGCGGCACCGGCGGCAGCGAACTTGCCAACACCCAGTCCTTTATCAACGGCCTGGCCCGGCTGCTCGACGTCGACCCGCCCCGGGGTGCCAAGGCCGATGACGCGACCAACGACTACGTTTTCGAACGCCGCGTCTTTCAGGACAATGGCGACGGCACCACCAGCTTCGGCCGGA
>VFQM010002151.1_pt1 | contig 15332 bp, 11 predicted proteins | sample 3512391 | NCBI WGS metagenome assembly VFQM01 (sample SAMN10412369, study PRJNA504923) | tailings metagenome | isolation source: Replicate 1 from Balatoc abandoned mine | place: Philippines
AGGAGTTCTACTTCCTCGAGATGAACACCCGCCTGCAGGTCGAGCACCCGGTCACTGAGCTGATCACCGGCCTGGACCTCGTCGAGCAGATGATCCGCGTTGCCTACGGCGAGAAGCTGCCGCTGACGCAGGCGGACGTGAAGATCAACGGCTGGGCGATGGAATGCCGGATCAATGCCGAAGACCCGTTCCGCGGCTTCCTGCCCTCGACCGGCCGTCTCGTGAAGTTTCTGCCGCCGGCTGAAATTCCGGGCCAGGTACGCGTCGATACCGGCGTCTACGACGGCGGCGAGATCTCGATGTTCTACGACTCGATGATCGCCAAGCTGATCGTGCACGGCGCCACGCGCGAGCAGGCCATCGCCCGCATGCGTGACGCGCTGAACGCCTTCGTCATTCGCGGCATCTCGTCGAACATTCCGTTCCAGGCCGCGCTGATGCAGCACCCGGTGTTCCACTCCGGCATCTTCGATACCGGTTTCATCCCCAAGCACTATCCGACCGGTTTCGACGCCTCGATGGTGCCGCACGACGATCCGGCGCTGCTGGTTTCCGTCGCCGCCTTCGTCTACCGTTCCTACACCGACCGAGCCGCCTCGGTTTCCGGTCAGCTGGAAGGTCATGAGCGTCTCGTTGGCGACAAGTGGGTCGTGGTGCGCCTCACTGGTGAGGGCAAGGAGCCGCACGAAGTCGTTGCCCGTCCGGTCGCCGGCGGCTACCACGTGGAGTACAAGGGCGAGAACTACACCATCCTGTCCGACTGGAAGCTGGGCGAGTCGCTGTTCCGCGGCACCTGCAACGGCGAGGAGTTCACGCTCCAGGTCGAGCGCCACAGGACGAAGTACAGCCTGTTCCACTGGGGTACCCGTGCCGATTTCATGGTGATGAGTGCCCGTGCCGCCGAACTGCTGGCGCTGATGCCGGACAAGCCGGCGCCCGACCTCTCGAAGTTCCTGCTGTCGCCGATGCCAGGGCTGCTGCGCGAGGTCGCGGTCAAGGTCGGCCAGGAAGTGAAGGCCGGCGAGAAGCTGGCGGTCATCGAAGCCATGAAGATGGAGAACATTCTCAAGGCCGAACAGGACTGCAAGGTGAAAAAGATTTCGGCGCAGCCGGGCGAAAGCCTGTCGGTCGACCAGATCATCGTCGAGTTCGAGTAAGCCTGTATTTGTCGCTGCAAAGAAACGGCCCGCATCTGCGGGCCGTTTCTTTTTTGCATTTGCTTTCCGCGAGTCCGTCAGTAGCTGCCGTAAAGGCTGCGGTGGCTTACGCCCGGCATCGTGCTAGTCGCAGCGCAGGCGCTCAAAATTTGCCCCGCGATCCAGCGGACTTCCGACACGCAGGCCGTCCGGCAGGTCGGGGATTTCGCAGCGCACCAGTCGTGCTGCGATACCGCCGGGGATGATGACACTGGGTGGGGTGCCTGAACCCGGTGTTGTCGGAAGGAAAAGCGCCGGCAGCCGGAGCGAGCGATTCGTTCCTTTCTCGTGCCCGATGGCGAGCATTGCAATGCCCGGCCCGGGCAGGAAATTCAGTTGCGCATGCAGGCTGCCATCCTCCATCCGGGTGAGGCTGCGAACGATCGCCAGACGGTTGTTGCTGCCATCGCGAATCGCAACCAGGCTGCGACAGCTCAGTCGGGTTTCCTTGCCATCGGGGGCGCGCACCAGACCCAGTTCGCCACCGCCTTCGTTGATGACACGCCAGCTGTCGGTCGGGATATCGGCTGCCCCTGCGCCAGCGCCTTCGTTGCGCACGACGCGCCCGAAAATGGCGATCTGCTCATGCTCGCGCCGGGTACTGACGGAGGACGGGGCTGCCTCGTCGATCAATGCCGAGCCGCCGAGGAGGCGGTAGGCCAGTTCCACGGACCCGGCAACGCCAATGCTGCGCGCGTCGTTGCGCAGGTCCGGCAGCGGTGGCTGCGGATTCTGCAGGCTTCCGTGCAGGAACTGCATCAGGCTGATGCAGGCATCTGCCGGCAGGCCGCTGCCGAGCTTCAGATCCTCAGGGCTTTGCCCCTCCTGCAGTGCCTTGATCCGGTTCTTCAGCTTGCCGAGGATCGGGTCGATGACGATCCAGCGGGGCATGGCCGGTGCTGTTTCGCCGAGGTGAAGCGGCAGGTCGGCGGCGAGGTCGAGGAGGATGCAGCGTGAGGTGCCGACCTCATGTACCGAAGCGTAGATTGGTGCCTGCTCGCGCCAGCGGGCCAGCCAGCGGACGACCGCTGCGAACTGGCTGCGGGAGAGTTCGGCCGGACGGCAGAGATGCAGCAGTACCGCCATCGTGTAGTGCCCGGAAACGGTCGACTCGCGAGTTTCGGTGAGCAGGCGGTCGCCGACGGTGTCGAGTTCGACACCGAGCTGCTCGGCGGAAGCGAGCAGGGCATGCAGCTTGCGCCACCACTGGCCAGGTATCGTTGCTCCTCCTCGGTAGCGGCTCAACTGTTCCAGGCGGGCCGCCGAAATTGCCCGATGACAGATTTTGGCCGCGTCCTTGAGAACGCCGGCGTCGCCATCGAGGCAGGCACGCAGGCAATGCAGGTAGCCCGTGGTCAGCTCGCGCCAGAGCCGGCAGGAGGCGTCGAGGGCTTTCTGTTCAACGGCAGAGAGGGGGAGCGGCCGATGTTCGTAGCGCTTGATGCTCTCGGTCTCGATGGCAACGATGGTCTTGCGCATCGCTTCGAGAATCTTGTAGCGCTCACGTGGCGCAAGCTTCCACGTGTTCAGGCCTTCCAGGCGGTCGCCCAGTTCACCCTGCATCATCGTGGCATTGGCCAGCGGCTGCGATGCCAGCCAGGCATCACAGCCAGCCTTGTCGACGAACAGCGGTGGTGCTCCGGTACGTGCCGGTGGCAGCGAAAACCACGTCATTACAGACTCCTCCTCGGCGCCCCCTGGTCCGGCCCGCTTCCTGCGGGCTCTATGACAAATGCGGAGATTACCGCAAGCGGGAGAAAGCCTCCACCACTTCAGGCGGTGCCTGCACCAGTTCGATCAGAACGCCTTCGCCGCCGATCGGAAACTCGTCATTGGCCTTCGGATGCAGGAAGGTGATGTCGTAACCGGCGGCACCCTTGCGGATGCCGCCCGGTGCGAAGCGCACCCCCTTGGCCGTCAGCCACTCGACCGCGACCGCCAGGTTGTCGACCCACAGACCGACATGGTTCAGCGGCGTCGTGTGCACGGCCGGCTTCTTCTCCGGATCGAGCGGCTGCATCAGGTCGACCTCGACCTTGAACGGGCCAATGCCCATTGCACAGATGTCCTCGTCGACGTTCTCGCGCTCGCTGACGAAGTTGCCGGTGATTTCCAGTCCGAACATGTCGACCCACAGGGTCTTCAGTCGATCCTTCGACGGGCCGCCGATGGCGATCTGCTGGATGCCAAGGATGCGGAAGGGGCGCTGGCTCATGAAAATCTCCTTTGAAACGAGGTTAATTGGATTAAGAATTCATAATTATGGAGATTTTACACGAGCCAAGCCCGGCAGGATCAAGCGCGTGCCAGAAATCCGGCGGGCACGAACTCAGGGATTTTTCCCAGAGCGCGCCAGCAGCAGGATGCCGAACCCGACCATCGGCAGCGACAACCATTGCCCCATGCTGACGGTGTACGAGAGTCCGAAGATGCCCGCATCCGGCGTGCGGAAGAATTCGGCGAGGAAACGGAAAACGCCGTAACCGATCAGGAAGGCGCCCGAGACGGCGCCGACCGGCCGCGGTTTTGCCGCGTACAGCCAGAGCAGCACGAACAGCGCGAGTCCTTCTCCGGCCATCTGGTACAGCTGGGAGGGGTGGCGCGGCAGGTCATCCACATGGGGAAAGACCATCGCCCATGGCAGCGACGGATCGGCAACGCGGCCCCACAATTCGCCATTGATGAAATTGCCGAGCCGCCCTGCAGCCAGTCCGAGCGGTACCAGCGGCGCAATGAAATCAGTCACCTCCAGCCAGCGCCGCCCGTGTTTGCGGGCGACAAGGAGCATCGCCAGCAGCACGCCGAGCAGACCGCCGTGGAAGGACATTCCGCCCTTCCAGACGGCGAGGATGTCCGCCGGATGAGCGAGGTAGTGGCCGGGTTCGTAGAACAGCACCTGGCCCAGGCGACCGCCGAGGATGACGCCAAGAACGCCGTAAAAGAGCAGGTCGTCGAGTACCTTGATACTGAATCCCGGGGCCAGGCCGCGCTCGATGCGCAGCTTGCCCAGCCACCAGAACTGCAGGAAGGCGAGCAGGTACATCAGGCCGTACCAGCGAACTGCGAGTGGGCCGATGGCAATGGCTATCGGATCGAACTGGGGGTGAATCAGCATCGGCTGGGCTTCCGCGAGATTTGGGCTGGATTGGGCTAGAATTCGTAGTTCCCGATTATAGTCGGGCCGCACCAGCCAGTCCCGACCGACCCTCCCTGCTGTGGCCCCCCGCGTTTCCCACGGAGTTCCGTCATGCCTCAATATCGTTCCCGCACCTCGACCCACGGCCGCAACATGGCCGGCGCCCGCGCCCTGTGGCGCGCCACCGGCATGAAGGACGGCGACTTCGGCAAGCCGATCATCGCCGTCGTTAACTCCTTCACCCAGTTCGTTCCTGGCCACGTGCACCTGAAGGACCTCGGCCAGCTGGTCGCCCGCGAGATCGAGGCAGCCGGCGGCATCGCCAAGGAATTCGACACCATCGCCATCGACGACGGCATCGCCATGGGCCACGCCGGCATGCTCTACTCGCTGCCGTCGCGCGACCTGATCGCCGACTCGGTCGAGTACATGTGCAACGCGCACTGTGCCGACGCGATGGTCTGCATCTCGAACTGCGACAAGATCACCCCGGGCATGCTGATGGCCGCGATGCGCCTGAACATCCCGGTGATCTTCGTCTCCGGCGGCCCGATGGAAGCCGGCAAGGTGAAATGGGAGGGCAAGACCATCGCCGTCGACCTGATCGACGCGATGATCAAGGCCGGCGACAGCAGCTGCTCGGACGAGGAGGTCGATGCCTTCGAGCGTTCCGCCTGTCCGACCTGCGGTTCCTGCTCCGGCATGTTCACGGCGAACTCGATGAACTGCCTGACCGAGGCGCTCGGCCTGTCGCTGCCGGGCAACGGCACCGTCGTGGCGACGCACGCCGACCGCAAGGAGCTGTTCCTGAAGGCCGGCCGCACCATCGTCGACCTGTGCCGTCGCTACTACGAGCAGGAGGATGCGTCAGTGCTGCCGCGCGCGATCGCCAGCAAGGCCGCCTTCGAGAATGCGATGGCGCTCGACGTCGCCATGGGTGGCTCGACCAACACCGTGCTGCACATCCTCGCCGCCGCGCGCGAGGCCGGCGTCGACTTCACGATGCAGGACATCGATCGCATTTCCCGGAAGGTCCCGTGTCTTGCCAAGGTGGCGCCGGCGACGCAGGACTACCACATCGAGGACGTGCACCGCGCCGGCGGCATCATGGGCATCCTCGGCGAGCTCGACCGCGCCGGCCTGATCCATCGCAATACCCCGACCGTGCACATGAAGACGCTGGGCGAGGCGATCGACCGCTGGGACGTGATCCGCGAGCACGACGTCAAGATCCACGAGTTCTTCAAGGCGGCGCCGGGCGGCATTCCGACGCAGACCGCCTTCTCGCAGAATCGCCGCTATAACGAGCTCGATCTCGACCGCAGCAACGGCTGCATCCGCAACAAGGAGCACGCCTACACTCAGGAAGGCGGTCTCGCCGTGCTCTACGGCAACATCGCGGAGGACGGCTGCATCGTCAAGACCGCCGGCGTCGACGAGTCGTGCTGGAAGTTCACCGGCAAGGCGCGCGTCTATGAAAGCCAGGACGACGCGGTCGCGGGCATCCTCGGCGGCGAGGTCGTCGCCGGCGACGTCGTCATCGTCCGCTACGAGGGCCCGAAGGGCGGCCCGGGCATGCAGGAAATGCTCTACCCGACCTCGTACCTGAAGTCGCGCGGGCTGGGCAAGGACTGCGCGTTGCTCACCGACGGCCGCTTTTCCGGCGGCACCTCCGGTCTGTCGATCGGCCACGCCTCACCGGAAGCCGCGGACGGCGGTGCCATCGGCCTGGTCGAGAACGGCGACACGATCGAGATCGACATTCCCGGGCGCCGCATCCACCTGGCGATTTCCGATGCCGAGCTGGCGCAGCGCCGTGCCGCGATGGAGGCCAAGGGCGACGAGGCCTGGCAGCCGGCCAGTCGTGAGCGCACCGTTTCTGCTGCGCTGCAGGCCTATGCGCTGATGACGACGTCGGCCGACAAGGGGGCCGTACGCGACGTCTCGCAGATCCAGCGTCGTAAATAGGCGGGCTCCGGATTGCTGCGAGCGTGAAGTCCGTGTCAACGCCAGGCCACCGTCAGGCGTTGAATGCCGAGTGCCGATCACAAAGTATCGAAATTTGATCCATCTTGTTTTCAAGCTGGAAATTGTGGAATAAGATCGGCGCTCCCGACCCATTAATAACTGAATTCGGAGCGAGAGAGATGAAAGCAATTATCGTGTCCCTGCTGGCCGCCGCCGGCATCATGTCCGCTGGCGTCGTCCAGGCCGATGAGGCGCTGGCCAAGTCCAAGAACTGCATGACCTGCCACAACGTGGACAAGAAGGTTGTTGGCCCGGCCTATAAGGAAGTCGCGAAGAAGTACACCGCCAAGGATGAAGCCATGCTGGCCGAGAAGGTGATCAAGGGCGGCAAGGGTGCATGGGGTGCAGTGCCGATGCCTCCCAACCCGAAGGTCACGCCGGAAGAGGCTTCCAAGCTCGTCAAGTGGATCCTGAGCCTGAAGTAATCGGCTCCGCTCCCGAAGAAGCCGGCCATGCGCCGGCTTTTTTGTTTCTCGCCACCGTCTGCATGCTCCCGTCACGAACGCCTGGCCGTTTTCGCGGACGCCCCGTCAATTTCTTGCCAAGCCCCTGTTATTCAAGTATTTTGCCGGTTCACGTTAGGGGTGCCAGAACGGCTGATTGCTGCCTGTTCGGGCTGAGAAATACCCTTTGAACCTGGTCGGGTAATGCCGCCGTAGGGAAGCGTCGAGTTAACCACTCCCTTCCCCCTTGCGCACTGCCTCACGTAACACCCCCCTGCCTCGCAAGGAGCCTCCATGAACGCCAACGAAAAATTCATCGCCGCCGCCGCCCACGTGGACGAAGCGGCGGTCAAGCCGCTGCCCAACTCGCGAAAGATCTACGTCGAGGGCTCGCGCCCGGATATCCGCGTGCCGATGCGCGCGATCAGCCAGGATGACACGCCGACCATGTTCGGCGGCGAGAAGAACCCGCCGATCTTCGTCTACGACTGCTCCGGCCCGTACTCCGACCCGGCGGCGAAGATCGACATCCGCTCCGGCCTGCCGGCGCTGCGCGCCCAATGGATCGCCGAGCGCGGCGACACCGAGCAGCTGCCCGACCTTTCTTCCGAGTTCGGCCGCCAGCGCGCAGCCGACAAGAGTCTGGATGAATTGCGCTTCCCCGGCCTGCACCGCAAGCCGCTGCGCGCCAAGGCCGGCGCCAATGTCTCGCAGATGCATTACGCGCGGAAGGGGATCATCACGCCGGAAATGGAGTTCGTCGCCATCCGCGAGAACAACAACCGCGCCGCCTATATTGAGAACCTGAAGTCCTCCGGACCGATGGGCAACAAGCTGGCCAGCCTGCTCGGCCGCCAGCACAAGGGGCAGAGCTTCGGCGCCAGCATTCCCGAAGAAATCACGCCGGAATTCGTGCGCAGCGAGGTCGCCCGTGGCCGCGCGATCATCCCGAACAACATCAACCACCCGGAAAGCGAGCCGATGATCATCGGCCGCAACTTCCTGGTGAAGATCAACGCCAACATCGGCAACTCGGCGCTCGGCTCCAGCATCCAGGAAGAAGTCGAGAAGATGACCTGGTCGATCCGCTGGGGCGGCGACACGGTGATGGATCTTTCCACCGGCAAGAACATCCACGAAACGCGTGAGTGGATCATCCGCAATTCGCCGGTGCCGATCGGCACGGTGCCGATCTATCAGGCGCTGGAGAAGGTGAATGGCCGTGCCGAGGAGCTGACGTGGGAGATCTTCCGCGACACGCTGATCGAGCAGGCCGAGCAGGGCGTTGACTACTTCACGATCCACGCCGGCGTGCTCTTGCGCTACGTGCCGATGACCGCGAACCGGATGACCGGCATCGTCTCCCGCGGCGGCTCGATCATGGCCAAGTGGTGCCTCGCGCACCACAAGGAGAGCTTCCTCTACACGCACTTCGAGGACATCTGCGAGATCATGAAGGCCTACGACGTCGCCTTCTCGCTCGGCGACGGCCTCAGGCCCGGTTCGATCTACGACGCCAACGACGACGCCCAGCTCGGCGAGCTGAAGACCCTCGGCGAGCTGACCGAGATCGCCTGGAAGCACGACGTCCAGACGATCATCGAGGGCCCCGGCCACGTGCCGATGCACCTGATCAAGGAGAACATGGACCTGCAGCTCGAATACTGCAAGGAAGCCCCGTTCTACACCCTCGGCCCGCTGACCACCGACATCGCGCCGGGCTACGACCACATCACCAGCGGCATCGGCGCGGCGATGATCGGCTGGTACGGCACTGCCATGCTCTGCTACGTGACGCCAAAGGAGCACCTCGGCCTGCCCGACAAGAAGGACGTCAAGGAAGGCATCATCACCTACAAGCTGGCCGCGCACGCCGCCGACCTCGCCAAGGGCCACCCCGGCGCGCAGATCCGCGACAACGCGCTGTCCAAGGCGCGTTTCGAGTTCCGCTGGGACGACCAGTTCAACCTCGGCCTCGACCCGGACAAGGCGCGCGAATTCCACGACGAGACGCTACCCAAGGAATCGGCCAAGGTCGCCCACTTCTGCTCGATGTGCGGCCCGCAGTTCTGCTCGATGAAGATCTCGCAGGACGTGCGCGACTTCGCCGCGCAGCAGGGCGTGGCCGAAGCCGAGGCGCTGCAGAAGGGCATGGAGACGAAGGCCGTCGAGTTCGTGAAAGCCGGCGCCGAGGTGTATCGCAAGATCTGACGCGGCCAACGTGGCAAGGATGCAAAAGGGCTGCGGGTGCAGCCCTTTTCGCTGGTGCCGGCAGCAACGCCAGGACAATGCTTGATGTACCTCCGCCACATTTTTCCTGCTTGTCACAGGCGGCCTGAAAAGTGAGAAATAAGTCACACTTTTCTCCTGCGCGGCCATGTTAGCTTTGCACATTCGCACGGAAAGGCTAGGTGGCAGCACCCTCCATGGGCTGCATGACAGGCGCCGGACATGCAGTGCGCTGAACGGAGGATCTTGTGCGTAATTCTTTCCCGCGACAGTTGCGTACATTGGCACCGAATTCGGCCGATACGCACGGCATGCCGCTGCTTGACGTGGCGGAACAAGCCAATCTTGCAAGTCCTGATTCGGTCCGTACCGTCATCGAGAACATCTTCGATTGCCGCTTTGGTGCCGGTTGGCCACGCCGGATTCTGGGGGCCGCATTCGATGATGTGACGGCTGCCTACAGTGGCGATTTCCCCGGTGTCCTGGCCTGCGACACCCCCTATCACGACCTCCGGCACACGCTGGATGCCGCTCTGACCATGGCCCGCATGCTTGATGGCTACGAAGGCTCGGCCCTGCGGGAGGGAAGTCCGCATGGTGCCGAACTGTGTCTGGTCGGCGTACTGCTCGCGCTCTTTCACGACATTGGATTCCTGCGTCGCGAAGGCGAGGAGGGGCTCTCCGGCGCTCAGCTCGTTCGCATTCACGAATCTCGCGGCATCGAATTCGCAACCGCCTTCTTTCAGCGCAATGGATTCTCACGCTACGCCGAGCTGCCCTCGCTGATACTCGCTACGGCCTTTCGTGAGGATCTCGATAGTTTCTTCAGCACACGCCCGGCAAGCGAGGTGGCTCTTGCCTGCATGCTGGGCAGTGCCGATGTTCTCAGCCAGCTGGCGGATCGCTGCTATCTGGAACGTTGCCGCGATTTCCTCTATCACGAGTTCGTTCTCGGCGGACTGGACCGCGTGACCAACAGCGATGGCACCGAGTGCCTTCTGTATGCAAGCGCTGAGGAGCTGTTGCGAAAGACGCCCTGGTTCTTCGAGTCGGTGATCATGAAGCGGCTCGAGCATGATCTTCGCGGGGCCTACCGCTACCTCGATGACCATTTCGGCGGGCAGAACCCCTATGTCCGCGCCATGTTCGCCAACATCGAGTTTCTCAAGCAGATCGTGGCCAGCGAGGACTTTTCCCGGCTGCGCCGCCAGCCGGAACCCCTCTACTGCGCCAGCCCGGCTTGAAATCTTGGACTGTCGCCCGCACTGCGCTGCCTGTTGCATCGCCCCGTCGATTACCAGCCCGCTGCCCGGGATGCTGAATGGCAAGCCGGCGGGCGTTCGCTGCGTGCAGCTCGATGAGGAGAATCGCTGCCGCCTTTTTGGTCTGCCCGAGCGCCCTGCCTTCTGCATCGGTTTGCAGGCGTCGGTCGAAATGTGTGGGGACACCCCCGCACAGGCAATTGCCTGGCTGACCCGGCTGGAACTGGAGACGGCGCCACCGGGACCCCGGTAGATCCGGGCCCGGGTGATAAGATGCGGGCTTTTCCGCCTGCTCGCTCATGGAACCGCTGCTCCTCCTGAAAGCACTGATCCTCGGTATCGTCGAGGGCCTGACAGAATTCCTGCCCGTTTCCAGCACCGGTCACCTGATCATCGTCGGCGACCTGCTCGACTACAACGATGAGACGAGCAAAGTCTTCAAGATCGTCATCCAGCTCGCTGCCATCCTTGCTGTCTGCTGGGATTATCGCGAGCGTCTGACCAAAGTCGCCGGCGGCCTTGGCCATGACCCGGCCGCACGTCGCTTCGTCGGCCTGCTCTTCGTCGCCTTTCTGCCGGCGGCGGTACTCGGCTTTCTCTTCCACTCGACGATCAAGGCCGTGCTGTTCAATCCGCTTACCGTCGCCAGCGCGCTGATCGTCGGCGGACTGGTCATCCTCTATCTGGAAAAGCGCGCCTATCACCCACGGATTCAGGCGGTCGAAGAGATGCGCTGGCCCGATGCGCTCAAGGTCGGTTTTGCGCAGGCGCTGGCGATGATCCCCGGAACCTCGCGCTCCGGTGCCACGATCATGGGCGGCCTTTTCTTTGGCCTGTCGCGGAAGACGGCCGCCGAGTTCTCCTTTTTCCTCGCCATCCCGACCATGCTGGCAGCGACGGCCTATGACGTTTACAAGAACTGGGCCTTGCTGCGCATCGAGGATCTGCCGGTGTTCGCGGTCGGCTTCGTCGCCTCATTCGTGACCGCGATGTGGGCGGTACGCGGCTTCATCAAGTTCGTCTCGAACCACACCTTCATCGCCTTCGCCTGGTATCGCATCGTCTTTGGCCTGGTCGTTCTCCTTACCGCCTGGACCGGCACTGTCAGCTGGTCTCATGGATAGGCTGGGACCCTTCGCCGTCGATATCGTCGATGGCGAATGGCATGATGGGGGCCGTGACAGGCTGTTGCGCTGGCGGCGCTATCAGCCCCGCACCGGCGGGCCGACGCCCGTCGTCCTTCATTCTCATGGGCTTGGCGGTTCCATGGCCAGCGGTGCCGAGTGGCTGATGCACTGGGCCTCATGGGGAATTGCCGCCCTTGCGCTGGAGCACCCGGGAACCGATGCCCGTGCTGCCGCTTCTCCGCTCGCACTTCGCCACCTGCTGAGAATCGCCGTTGATCCTGTCCAGCTATCGCTGCGCCAGCATGATCTGCGCTTTGCCCTCGATCAGCTGACGGCCAATGAGGCACCGATCGCAATCGGCATCAGCGGGCACTCCTATGGCGCCGTCAGTGCCCTGCGCCTGCTCGGGGAACGACGTGGCCGGGACGATCTGCCGGCCGACCGGCGCATCCGTGCCGCTATCCTTTTCAGCCCCTCGGCGCGCGGCGGCAGCTTGCCGCTGACCGAGCGCTTCAGCGATGTGACCGCTCCGTGTCTGCACGTCACCGGCAGTTGCGATGGTGGTATCGGTCCCGGTGATATCGATGCAGAAGCCCGGTGTCTGCCCTTTCGGCACATGCCCGGACCAGATCAGCACCTGCTTGTTCTGGAGGGGGGGTCGCACCCGGTTTTCTCAGGCGATGCCGGCAGCTCTGCGACGCCAGGCCATCGTGCCCTGATCAAGGCGGCGACGTCGTCATTCTGGCGCTGTCGTTTGCTCGGAGAGGGAGGTAAAGCCACGTGGGCCGGCCAGGAAGTGAGCCTTTGGCTGTCCGCGGGGGATACCCTGCGCCACAAGTAAGCCGGGCGAAATGGCCGGCCAGTTGAACGGGCTGAACGGGGGAAGAAGCCTGGCGCGCCTGACACGATTCGAACGTGCGACCCCTGCCTTCGGAGGGCAGTACTCTATCCAACTGAGCTACAGGCGCTTGGGGGTGCCAAGGATAGCGGGTTTCGCCCGATGAGTCCAATTAGACCCTTCTGGTAGCAGGGGGAAGGGCGATATAATTCTCCCTTTAAATCAACAAAGACAAAGGATGTCCCCATGGCCGAGAAACCCCATTCATCTTCTTCGATCATGTACGTGGTCATCGCGATTGCCGTGCTGCTGATCGTGGTTGCCGTTCCGCTTTCCAATCTGGGCAAGGGCAAGGCGCCTGCCGGTGCGGGCAGCGATGAAGCTGAGGCGCGTATTCAGCCGGTGGCCCGTGTCGAACTGCAGAAGGCTGCTGCCGGTAACAGCGGCAAGCCGCGCGATGGTGCCGCAGTGTACGGTTCCGTTTGCCAGGCCTGCCATGCTGCAGGTGTCGCAGGTGCCCCGAAGACTGGCGACAAGGCAGCCTGGGCGCCCCGCATTGCAACGGGTACGGCCGCACTGGTGAAGAGCGTGACCAACGGCAAGGGAGCGATGCCCCCCAAGGGCGGCGGCGCAGACCTGACGGACGCCGAGATCAAGGCGGCAGTCGAGCATCTGGTCGGCCTGTCCAAGTAATCCGGGCGACCAAATAGATAAAGGGGATGCCTTGGGCATCCCCTTTTTATTTGCCGTTTTCGATTACTTCTTGGCTTCGGCAGGCTTCGCAGCCGGTGCCGGTGCAGCAGCCGGGGCGGCGGCCGGCGTTGCAGCGGCAGGGGCCTCGTTCTTGGCCTCAGCCTTCTTCTGGCCCTTGTGCTTGCCCTTGTTTTCCTTCTTGGCTGCCGGGGCGGCCGCTTCCGCTTTTTTCTCGGCAACCGGGGCCGCGGCAGGCTTGGCGCCTTCTGCCGGCTTGGCCGGGGTGGCGGCCGTTGCCGGAGTGGCCGGCGTGGCCGGTGCAGCCGGGGCTGCGTTCTGGGCCAGGGCTGCGGTACCGAAAGCGGCGGCGACGGTGAGGGCGATGATCTTCTTCAGCATTTTTGAATCTCCTGATCGTTGATTGATTTTGGGTTGTTGCTCGGACGGATTCGTTCCGGCCTTGCAGCAATCAACGCGGCGGATGACGTTGGGGTAGTCAGGAGAAGGGTAACGTCGTGTGACGGCGGACGACGGAGGTGTCAGGATTTGTTTCCGGAGAGCAGCGCCTTCATCGCCGCCAGCCGTGCGCTTGACGAGGCCTTGTCAGGTTCGGCCTGAGCTGCGCCGCCGGAGCGCTTGAGATCGTCCTTGCCCATCTCGTCGATGAAGCGCGATGGTTCGCATGGCGACCATTCCTTGCCTTGCGGCCGCTTTTCGCAGTGCGTGATATGCAGGCTGCGCTGGGCACGGGTGATGCCGACGTACATCAGCCGCCGCTCTTCCTCGATCTTCACCGGGTCTTGCGACTCGCGGTGCGGCAGCAGCCCCTCCTCGATGCCGACCAGGAACACATGCTTGTATTCGAGACCTTTGGCAGCGTGCAGCGTCGATAGCTGGACACCATCGAAGTCTGATTCGCCCTTGTCGAGCAGATTGATCAGCGCAATCATCTGCGTCAGCTCGATGAGCGTCTTCTCGTCGTCCTCGCCTTTCTTCGCCAGCCAGTTGGCGAACTCCTGAACGTTTTTCCACTTGGTCTCGGCAGCGCGCGGCTCCTCGTGATCGAACAGCCAGCTCTCGTAGCCGATGGCGGCGAGCAGGTCGGGCATCACCTGCGCCGGCGGTTCCTTGGCGGCTCGCCATTCCATGCGGTTGATGAACTCGCAGAATTCGAGCAGCGGTTCCAGCTGGCGTGCAGCAACGCGGTGGGCGAAGCCTTCCTCGAAGGCGGCGGCGAACAGCGACATGTGCCGCTCGCCGGCATAGGTGCCGAGTGCCTCCAGCGTGCTGCCGCCGACGCCACGCTTGGGCGTGGTGACAGCGCGGATGAAGGCGGGGTCGTCGTCCTGGTTGGCCAGCAGGCGCAGGTAGGCGGTGATGTCCTTGATCTCCGACTTGTCGAAGAAGGACTGGCCGCCGGAGAGCAGGTAGGGCACCTTCTGGTTGCGCAGCTGCTGTTCGAAAATGCGTGCCTGGTGGTTGCTGCGGTACAGGATGGCGTAGTCGGAATAGGTGGTGCGGTGCTCGAACTTGTGCGCCTGCAGCTTCATGACCACCGACTCGGCCTCGGCTTCCGGATCCTTGCAGGCGGTGACCGAAATCATGTCGCCGTGACCGAGATCGGACCACAGGCGCTTTTCGAACAGTTTTTCGTTGTTGGCGATCAGCGCGTTCGCCGCCTTCAGGATGCGCACCGTCGAGCGGTAGTTCTGCTCCAGCTTGATGACCTTCAGGTTCGGGTAATCACGCGGCAGCCCGCGCAGATTCTCGATGTCGGCGCCGCGCCAGCCGTAGATCGCCTGGTCGTCGTCGCCCACGGCGGTGAACTGGGCACGCACGCCGGTGAGCAGCTTGAGCAGCTTGTACTGGCAGGCGTTGGTGTCCTGATACTCATCGACCAGGATGTAGCGCAGGCGGTTCTGCCATTTCTCGCGGATTTCGGGAAAGTTCTCGAACAGTTCCACCGGCAGCGAGATCAGGTCGTCGAAGTCCACCGCCTGGTAGGCCTTCAGCGTGGCTGCATAGTCGCGATAGGCGCGCGCGGCCAGCGCTTCGGTATCGTCCTGTGCCAGCTTCACCGCCATGTCGGGCGTCACCAGCGCGTTCTTCCAGTTGGAGATGACGTTCTGCAGCTTGCGGATGGTGGCCTTGTCGACGCTGCCGGCGAGGTCGGAGACGATGCCGTAGCAGTCGGTCGAGTCGAAGATCGAGAACTTCGGCTTGTAGCCGAGCGCCTGGGCTTCCTCGCGCAGGATGCGCACGCCGAGTGCGTGGAAGGTGCACAGCGTCAGGCCATTGGTCGAGGTGCCTTCGAGCAGCTTGCCGACGCGCTCCTGCATTTCCTTCGCCGCCTTGTTGGTGAAGGTGATGGCGGCGATGT
>VFQM010002152.1_pt1 | contig 15325 bp, 13 predicted proteins | sample 3512391 | NCBI WGS metagenome assembly VFQM01 (sample SAMN10412369, study PRJNA504923) | tailings metagenome | isolation source: Replicate 1 from Balatoc abandoned mine | place: Philippines
ATCGGATTTTCGGGGAAGCCCCGTCAGGGCTCAAATGCTTAAGTGAACAGCATTACGCCAGCGGCGGGTTTTTCTGCAGCACGACACTCAGCCGTTGAACACGTCATCTACCGACTTGAGCGGATAGTTCTTCGGATACGGCAGGGTTGCTACGCCACTTTCCAGCGCGGCCTTGGCTACGGCATCACACACTTCGGTGATCAGGCGCGGGTCCATCGGCTTGGGAATGATGTACTCGCGACCGAAGGACAGCGCCATACCGCCATAGGCGTCACAGACTTCCTGCGGTACCGGCAGTTTGGCCAGATCACGCAACGCCAGCGCAGCCGCGATCTTCATCTCTTCGTTGATGCGCGTGGCACGTACGTCCAGAGCGCCGCGGAAGATGAACGGGAAGCCCAGTACGTTGTTGACCTGGTTCGGGTAATCGGAACGGCCGGTAGCCATGATCACATCGGGGCGCGCTTCGCGGGCCAGCTCCGGCTTGATCTCCGGGTCCGGGTTGGAGCAGGCGAAGATGATCGGGTTGTCGGCCATCAGCTTGAGGTCATCCGGGCTCAGCAGGTTGGCACCGGACAGGCCGACGAACACGTCAGCACCGGTCAAGGCATCCTGCAGGGTGCGCTTGTCGGTTTCGCTGGCGAAGACTGCCTTGTACTGGTTGAGATCGTCGCGACCGGCATGGATCACACCCTTGCGGTCGATCATGAAGATGTTCTCGATCTTCGCGCCCATGCTGACCAGCAGCTTCATGCAGGAAATGGCCGCAGCGCCGGCACCCAGGCAGACGATCTTGGCTTCCGGCAGGGTCTTGCCGGCGATTTCCAGGGCATTGAGCATGCCGGCCGCAGTGACGATGGCGGTGCCGTGCTGGTCATCGTGGAACACCGGAATATCGCACTGCTCGATCAGCGTGCGTTCGATCTCAAAGCACTCGGGTGCCTTGATATCTTCCAGGTTGATACCACCGAAGGTGATGGAGATACGGCGAACGGTATCGATGAAGGCCTGCGGGCTTTCTGCCTCGACTTCGATGTCAAACACGTCGATGCCGGCAAAACGCTTGAACAACACGCCCTTGCCTTCCATGACCGGCTTGGAGGCCAGCGGGCCGAGATCGCCCAGGCCAAGGATCGCCGTACCATCGGAAATGACAGCCACCAGGTTGCCCTTGCCGGTATAGCGGTAGGCCAGCTCCGGATCACGCGCGATTTCCCGCACCGGCTCGGCAACACCCGGGCTGTAGGCCAGGGCCAGGTCACGTGCGGTGGCGGTGGGCTTGGTGAGCTCGACGCTCAGTTTGCCCGGACGGGGCTGGGCATGATAGTCAAGCGCGGCTGTTTTCAGATCGGACATGTCGGTGGTTTCCGCTTTTTTGGTTGACGTGCAGGCGGCCGAGCATACGGAAGATACCGCCCACGAACAAGACCGCCCGCCGCGCTACGGCCCGACACGACCGCCTGCCGCTTAGCGCACCGGCTGCAGCAGCAGCGGGTGCTCCAGCGACAACTGCCAGCGTGCACGACCCGCTGCGACAGAACGTCGCTCGACAACCCAACCACGCACTTCCACGCGCTGTCCCTGCAGCGCGGGCCAGTCGATGGCGGCGAATTCTGCCGCCCGCGGTTTGCCAATGCGTACCACCAGCTCGCCCATTTCCAGCCACAGGCCACCCCGGTTACGCTCCACACGCTGCACACGCCCGGCGATCAACGCAAAGCCACCGTGCTGCAACTGCGCAGGCTGCAGCCACTGCGGCTGACGCCACACTCCCAGGCGCTGCGCACGCGCCTGCCGCTCAGCACGCTGCAGGCAGGCAGCCTGCGCGGTGTTGGGCGCCACCACCACCTGCCAGCCCATGCCGGCCGCCAGCAATTGCGCTTCCAGGCTGCCACCCTGGCGGTCGTAAAGGTGCGCCAGGCTGCGTCCATAGCGATCCCGCGCCTGCCGACCGGCCTGCAGGTAGAGCCGCTCGCCACTGGCCGCAACCAGCTGCGCAAGGTACTGCCGAGCCGCCTGGGCATGGGGCTGTGCCGGCTGGCCACGGCGCGCCAGCTCCGGCGCATTGATGCCGATCAGCCGTACGCTGCGCCCATCCTGCAGGCGCAAGGTATCGCCATCGACCACCCGCTCCACACGCACCTGCGGCAGACCGGCCGGCGGCGGCGGGCAGAAGGCCTGCAGCGCGGGCGAGAAAAGCCAGGCGATAAAAAAGGCGCCCAGCAGGGGCGCCTTTTTTCGCAGCAGGCCAGGCATAAGGTGCACTGTCCTGAGCATGCTTCGGCTTACTTGGTGCCGAACACGCCGAAACGCTGCTTGAAGCGATCGATACGGCCGCCGGTGTCCAGCACCTTCTGCTTGCCGGTGTAGAACGGGTGGCACTCGTTGCACACGTCGAGGCTGATGTTCTTGCCCAGGGTGGAACGGGTCTTGATCACGTTGCCGCAGCTGCAGGTGGCTTCGATCTCAACGTAATTCGGGTGGATATCGGCTTTCATGGAGGATTCCTCGGGTAGATTTGTGCCGCCACCCGACCCTATGTCGAGTACCGCACGCAAACAGGCGGGCGATCATACCAGAGCAAAAAGCGGATGCAAGCGCGCCACGGCTTGGCCCGACACGCGGAAATGCTAGGATCGCCGCAGCCTGATGGAGCCCACCGTGCCTGACCTGATTCTGCGCCTCGCCTTGCCTTCGCCGTTACGGCGCCTGTTCGACTACCTACCGCCGGCCGGGGTCAGCGAACAGTTGCTGCAGCCCGGCGTACGCCTGCGCGTGCCCTTCGGGCGGCGCGAGGTGATCGCCGTGCTGATCGAGCGGGCCAGCCACAGCAGCCTGCCCGCCGACAAGCTGCGCCCGGCGCTGGCCCTGCTGGATCGCCAACCGCTGCTGCCGGCCAGCCTGTTTCGCCTGTGTCAGTGGACCGCGCAGTACTACCAGCACAGTCTCGGCGACACCTTCAGCTGGGCACTACCGGTGCTGCTGCGTCAGGGCGAAGCGGCCGAAGCGCGCGTCGAACGTTTCTGGGTCAAGCAGCCGCAGGCCTCCCTCGACGACCCGCGCCTGCTGCGCGCACCGCGCCAGCGCGAGGCGCTGCGTACCCTGGCGCAGCACCCGCATGGCATCGCGCACAGCCTGCTCGGCCAGTTGCAGCTCAATCGCGACAGCCTGCAACTGCTCCTGGAGAAAGGCCTGGTGTGCCTCGAAGAGCGCCGCCAGGCAGCCCGCGAGCGCCATGGCAGCTGGCTGGCGCAGCCCGCGCTGCCGCTCAACGACGAGCAGCGCCTGGCCGTCAGCGCCGTACAATCGGCTTTCAATCGCTTCCAGCCGTTCCTGCTCGCCGGCATCACCGGCAGCGGCAAGACCGAGGTCTACCTGCAGCTCATCCAGCAATGCCTGGAAGCTGGCAAGCAGGCGCTGGTACTGATCCCAGAGATCAACCTCGGCCCGCAAACCCTGGAGCGTTTCTCGCGGCGCTTCAATGCGCGCCTGGCCCTGCTGCACTCCAACGTCAACGACCGCGAGCGTCTGGACGCCTGGCTGGCCGCGCGCGATGGCCAGGCCGACATCATCATTGGTACACGCTCGGCACTGTTCACCCCGCTCAAGCGCCCAGGGCTGATCATCATCGACGAAGAGCACGACGCGTCCTACAAGCAGCAGGAGGGTCTGCGCTACAACGCCCGCGATCTGGCGGTGATGCGCGCGCAACTGGAAAGCGTGCCCATCGTTCTCGGCTCGGCCACGCCCGCCCTGGAAAGCCTGCACAATGCCCATACCGGCCGCTACGCCCTGCTGCGCCTGACCCAGCGGGCCGGCGCGGCACAACCACCGCGCTTCCTGCGCCTGGACATCAAGAGCCTGCCGCTCGACTCGGGCATCTCCGGCCCCCTGCAACAGGCCATGCGCCAAACCCTAGAGCGCGGCCAGCAGGTGCTGGTGTTCCTCAACCGTCGTGGTTTTGCCCCGACCCTGCTATGCCACGACTGCGGGTGGATCAGCCAGTGCCCGCGCTGCGACGCGCGGATGACCCTGCACCAGCGCTCCGGCGAACTGCGCTGCCACCACTGCGGGCATGCCGAACGCAGCCCGCGCAACTGCCCCAAATGCCAGCAGGTCGACCTGCGCCCGCTGGGTGCCGGTACCGAGCGCGCCGAAGAGCGACTGACCACGCTGTTCCCCGAGGTGCCGGTGCTGCGCATCGACCGCGACAGCACGGCACGCAAGGGCAGCATGGAGCAGCTGTTGCACAGCATCGGCAAGGGCCAGCCATGCATCCTGGTCGGCACGCAGATGCTCGCCAAGGGCCACCATTTCCCCCGCGTCACCCTGGTCGCCATCCTCGATGCCGATGGCGGCCTGTTCTCCACCGACTTCCGCGCCCCCGAACGCATGGCCCAGCTCATCGTGCAGGTCGCCGGACGCGCCGGGCGGGCGGAAACACCGGGCACCGTACTCATCCAGACCCACCTGGCCGAACACCCGCTGCTCGTCCAACTCACCGAACAGGGCTATTTCGCCTTTGCCGAACAGGCCCTCAGCGAGCGCCGCGCTGCCGGTCTGCCGCCCTTCAGCCACCTGGCCCTGCTGCGCGCCGAGGCCCATCAGCCGGGCCAGGCCGAGGCCTTCCTCGATGAAGTGTGCAGCCTGGCCGAACAGTGGCTGGACCAGCTGCAGCTGAGCGGCATCGAACTGCTCGGCCCGGTACCCGCGCCCATGGAGCGCCGCGCCGGGCGCTTTCGCGCGCAACTGCTGTTACAGGGCAGCGCGCGGGCCAGTCTGCACCGGCTGCTCGGCAACCTGCTGGCGCAGGTCGAGTCACTGCCTGCAGCGCGCAGCGTGCGCTGGTCAGTAGACGTCGACCCGCTTGATCTTTTCTAGGCATCCGGCACGCCGCGTCATGCGCTTTTCCTTGTCGGTTATGGCTTGCCGCTTGCCGCTGCTCGTATAATGCGCAGTTTTCGACCAGCCGCGGCCGACCGAGCAGACCATGAAAGACACCATTCGCCACTTGATCCAGCACGCCCTGTCCAGCCTCGTCGCGACCGGCGAGCTGCCGGCCGGACTGACCCCGAGCATCCAGGTGGAAAACACCAAGGACAAAAGCAACGGCGATTTCGCCAGCAACATCGCCCTGATGCTGGCCAAGCCGGCCGGGCTGAAACCGCGCGAGCTGGCGGAAAAAATCGTCGCCGCCCTGCCCGCCGACAGCCAGATCAGCAAGGTGGAGATCGCCGGCCCGGGCTTCCTGAATTTCTTCCAGAACAGCGACGCCCTGGCCCAGCGCCTTGAAGCGGCACTCGCCGACGCCCAGCTTGCCGTGCGCAAGAACGGACCGGCGCAGACTGTAGTGATTGACCTGTCCTCGCCCAACCTGGCCAAGGAAATGCACGTTGGCCACCTGCGCTCGACGATCATCGGTGATGCCGTGGCGCGGGTCCTGGAGTTCCTCGGCGACACAGTGATCCGCCAGAACCATGTCGGCGACTGGGGTACCCAGTTCGGCATGCTGCTGGCCTTCATGGAGGAAAACCCGGCCGCGGCGGAAAGCGAACTGTCCGACCTGGAAGGCTTCTATCGCGCCGCCAAGCAGCGCTTCGACGCCGCACCGGCGTTCGCCGAACGGGCCCGTGAGCTGGTCGTCCAGCTGCAGGCCGGTGATGCCGAATGCCTGCGCCTGTGGCACCGTTTCAACGACATCTCGCTGTCGCACTGCCAGAAGGTCTACGACCGCCTGGGCGTGAAACTCAGCATGGCCGACGTCAAGGGCGAAAGCGCCTACAACGCCGAACTGCCGGGAATTGTCGAAGCCCTGCGCAGCAAGGGCCTGCTGACCGAAGACAATGGCGCCCAGTGCGTATTCCTCGACGATTTCAAGAACGCCGAAGGCAATCCGCTGCCGGTGATCGTGCAGAAAGCTGGCGGCGGCTACCTCTACGCCACCACCGACCTGGCGGCGATGCGTTATCGCAGCGCAGTGCTCAAGGCGGATCGCGCACTGTACTTCGTCGACCAGCGCCAGGCGCTGCACTTCCAGATGGTCTTCGAGGTGGCGCGCCGCGCCGGCTTCGTACACCCCGGCATGCAGCTGGAACACATGGGCTTCGGCACCATGAACGGCGCCGACGGCCGACCGTTCAAGACCCGCGACGGCGGCACGGTGAAGCTCATCGACCTGCTCAACGAGGCCGAAGAGCGCGCCTATGCGCTGGTCAAGGGCAAGAACCCGCAACTGGACGAGCAAAGCCTGCGCCATATCGCCCGTGCGGTGGGCATCGGCGCGGTGAAATATGCCGATCTGTCCAAACACCGCAGCAGCGACTACCGCTTCAATTTCGAGCTGATGCTCAGCTTCGAAGGCAACACCGCGCCCTACCTGCTCTACGCCTACACGCGCATCACCAGCATCTTCCGCAAGCTGGGCCAGAGCATCGAGCAACTGGACGGGCAGATCAGCCTGCACAGCGAACAGGAGCAGGCACTGGCCGGCAAGCTCGCGCAGTTCGCCGAAGTGCTTGGCAACGTCGCCGACAAGGGCGAGCCGCACCTGCTGTGCGCCTACCTGTACGACCTGGCCGGACTGTTCTCCAGCTTCTACGAACACTGTCCGATCCTCGCCTGCGAAGACCCGCAGCAGCGCAGCAGCCGCCTGCGCCTGGCCGCCCTGTGCGGGCGCACCCTGAAGCAGGGCCTGGAGCTGCTCGGCCTGCAGCCGCTGGAGCGCATGTAACATGGCGGCGCGCAAGAAACCGGCCCCGAAACGCGGCGCCAGCCGCTATCAGGCCCCGGCGAAAAAGCCGGTGCCTGGCTGGGTATGGCTGGCCTGCGGGCTGGTGATCGGCGGTTTCTTCATGTTCCTGTTCAGCCTGGAACCAGGCCGTGACGAGGTGCGCCGCAACAAGCCGGAGCAAGCCCGCCAGGCACCGAAAGCGCAGGCACAGAGCGGCGCGCCGAGCGCACGCCCGGAGCCGGTCAAGCCCAAATACGACTTCTACACCCTGCTGCCGGAGTCACCGGTCAGCTCACCCAAGGTCGACGAACCGCCACCACCGGCCACCGTCAGCGCCGAGGAAGCCGCGCGCATCGACCAGGCACGCGCCGAAGCCGCGCTACGCGGCGAAGTACCGCCGCCGCCTCCGCAGGTCGCCAGCGCGCAGACTGCCAGCACGCCACCCGCCGCCCAGCCAGGCAGCCGGTTTTTCCTGCAGGCCGGTTCGTTCCGCAAGCGCGAGGAAGCCGACCGCATGCGCGCGCAGCTGATTCTGCTCGGGCAAAGCGTGCAAATCGAGTCCGGCAAGGTGCGCGAGGAGACCTGGCACCGCGTGCTTATCGGCCCCTATGCCAGCCGCGAACAACTGGCCAGCGCTCAGAAGGCCCTGGCCGCCGATGGCTTCGGCAACCTGCTTCTGCAACAGCGTTAAAGACGCTTTCTTGCTGGCAGCGGCTTGAAGCGGGCGGCATGCCGCCCCATATAGTCCTGCATCAGTCGCCAGCAGGAGCAGCCTCCCTTGACCACCATCGTTTCCGTACGCCGCAATGGCAAAGTCGTCATGGGCGGCGACGGCCAGGTTTCCCTGGGCAACACCGTGATGAAAGGCAACGCCAAGAAAGTCCGCCGCCTTTATCACGGCCAGGTACTGGCCGGCTTTGCCGGAGCCACCGCCGACGCCTTCACACTGTTCGAGCGTTTCGAAGGACAACTGGAAAAACACCAGGGTCACCTGGTGCGTGCTGCCGTGGAACTGGCCAAGGACTGGCGCACCGACCGCAGCCTGAGCCGTCTGGAGGCGATGCTGGCGGTGGCCAACAAGGACGCCTCGCTGATCATCACCGGCAATGGCGACGTGGTCGAACCGGAGCACGGTCTGATCGCCATGGGCTCCGGCGGCGGCTTTGCCCAGGCGGCCGCCCTGGCCCTGCTGCAGAAAGGCGATGCGGCCATGAGCGCCCGCGAGATCGCCGAAACCGCGCTGCATATCGCCGGCAGCATCTGCGTGTTCACCAACCAGAATCTCACCCTTGAAGAGCTGGACTCGGCCGTCTGAGCCGAATGCAGCGGAGCCTTGCCATGTCCATGACACCCCGCGAGATCGTTTCCGAGCTCGACCGCCACATCATCGGCCAGGATGACGCCAAGCGCGCCGTGGCCATTGCCCTGCGCAACCGCTGGCGGCGCATGCAGCTGCCCGCCGAGTTGCGCCAGGAAGTCACGCCAAAGAACATCCTGATGATCGGCCCGACCGGGGTCGGCAAGACCGAGATCGCCCGCCGCCTGGCCAAGCTGGCCAATGCGCCCTTCCTCAAGGTAGAGGCCACCAAGTTCACCGAGGTCGGCTATGTCGGGCGTGACGTCGAGTCGATCATCCGCGACCTGGCCGACGCCGCACTGAAGATGCTGCGCGAACAGGAAGTCCAGAAGATGCGCTTTCGCGCCGAAGATGCCGCCGAGGAACGCCTCCTCGACGCCCTGCTGCCGCCCGCGCGCAGCTTTGGCGAAGAAGCTTCCGGCAGCGGCGAGTCGAACACCCGCCAGTTGTTCCGCAAGCGCCTGCGCGAAGGCCAGCTCGATGACAAGGAAATCGACATCGAGGTCGCCGACACCCCGGCCAGCGTGGAAATCATGAGTCCGCCCGGCATGGAGGAAATGACCAGCCAGCTGCAAAACCTGTTCTCCGGGCTCAGCAAGGGCAAGCAAAAAACCCGCAAGCTCAAGGTCAAGGACGCCTTCAAGCTGATCCGTGACGAGGAAGCCGCGCGCCTGGTCAATGAGGAAGAACTCAAGGCTCGCGCCCTGGAAGCGGTCGAGCAACACGGCATTGTGTTCATTGACGAAATCGACAAGGTCGCCAAGCGCGGCAATGTCGGCGGTGCCGACGTGTCCCGCGAAGGCGTGCAGCGCGACCTGCTGCCGCTGATCGAAGGCTGCACGGTGAACACCAAGCTGGGCATGGTCAAGACCGACCATATCCTGTTCATCGCTTCGGGGGCTTTCCACCTGAGCAAGCCCAGCGACCTGGTTCCCGAACTGCAGGGCCGCCTGCCGATCCGCGTGGAACTCAAGGCCCTCTCGCCGGATGACTTCAAGCGTATTCTCAGCGAACCGCATGCCTCGCTGACCGAGCAGTATGCGGCGTTGCTGCAGACCGAAGGCCTGCGCATCGAGTTTGCCGAAGAGGGCATCCAGCGGCTCGCCGAGATCGCCTGGCAAGTCAACGAAAAGACCGAGAACATCGGCGCGCGCCGCCTGCACACCCTGCTTGAGCGTCTGCTCGAAGAGGTATCGTTCAGTGCCGCCGACCTGGCCGCGCAGCACCACGAGGCGCCCATTCGCATCGACGCAGCCTATGTGAACAGTCACCTCGGCGAGCTGGCCCAGGACGAAGACCTGTCGCGCTACATCCTCTAACAAAACCACCAGCGCCAAGCCACAAGCACACCGCGACGACTGTTGGCTTGGCGCTTGGCGTTTGGAGCTGCTCATGCCCATCCCCAGTGCCATCAAGCTGCACAAAGCCTCTCGCATCCTCGAGCTGCGCTACGGCGAGCAGAGCTATCGCCTCGATGCCGAATTCCTGCGCGTCCACTCGCCCTCTGCCGAGGTGCGCGGGCATGGCCGGCCAATCCTGCAATACGGCAAGCAGCACGTTGCCCTGCTGGCGGTGGAGCCAGCTGGCAACTACGCACTCAAGCTGATCTTCGACGACGGCCACGACAGCGGCCTGTACCACTGGGACTACCTGTACCAGTTGGCGACCGAGCATGACAGCCTGTGGCAGCGCTATCTGCAACAGCTGCATGCCGCCGGGCGGCGGCGTGATCCGGACGAAAGTATCGTGCGCCTGCTCGACTGAGCCCTACAGCCTCGCGGTTAGTAGGCTTTTTCTAATCCGCACCGTCATACTCAGTGCCATTCTCTCGCCAGGCAGTGCTTGCGCAATCTCCGAAAGCCGGGTAATCAGGAAAACAGCAGCTTGCATCGACACGGCCATGTCCGCGTCATGAAAGTGCGCGAAGCTCGCTTCGCACCCCTGCAATAAGAACCCGAGCCGTACCGGATCTTGCCCTGCGCCTTGCTCAGCCGTGGCCGGTAACCGTCTCAGGACAATGGAGCGTTCGAAGAAGATGACCAACAAGAATAAAGACTTGCCTCTACAAGCCGCAGAAAGCACCCTAGGCCTCAATCCGGTAATCGGCATGCGCGGCAAAGACCTGCTGTCCAGCGCGCGCATGGTGCTGGGCCAGGCCATTCGCCAGCCGATCCACAGCACCAAGCATGTCGCACACTTTGCCGTGGAACTGAAGAACGTGCTGCTGGGCAGCTCGGAGCTGAGCCCGGAAAGCGACGACCGTCGCTTCAACGACCCGGCCTGGAGCCAGAACCCCCTGTACAAGCGCTACATGCAGACCTACCTGGCCTGGCGCAAGGAACTGCATGAATGGATTGACCACAGCAACCTGCCGGAAAAGGACATCAGTCGCGGCCACTTCGTCATCAACCTGATGACCGAAGCCATGGCACCGACCAACAGCATGGCCAACCCCGCAGCGGTCAAGCGCTTCTTCGAAACCGGCGGCAAGAGCCTGCTCGACGGCCTGTCGCACCTGGCCAAGGACCTGGTCAACAACGGTGGCATGCCCAGCCAGACCGACATGACCGCCTTCGAGGTCGGCAAGACCCTGGCCACTACGGAAGGCGCCGTGGTGTTTCGCAACGAGGTGCTGGAGCTGATCCAGTACAAGCCGACCAACGAGCAGGTGCACGAGCGTCCGCTGCTGGTGGTACCGCCGCAGATCAACAAGTTCTACGTCTTCGACCTGTCGCCAGAGAAAAGCCTGGCGCGCTTCTGCCTGCGCAGCGGCATCCAGACCTTCATCGTCAGCTGGCGCAACCCGACCAAGGCGCAGCGCGAGTGGGGCCTGTCGACCTATATCGATGCGCTCAAGGAAGCCATCGACGCCGTCCTGCAAATCACCGGGGCCAGCGACCTGAACATGCTCGGCGCCTGCTCCGGCGGCATCACCACCGCCGCCCTGCTCGGCCATCTGCAGGCCACCGGCGAGAAGAAGGTCAATGCCTTCACCCAGCTGGTCAGCGTGCTCGACTTTACCCTGGACACCCAGGTAGCCCTGTTTGCCGACGAGCAGACCCTGGAAGCCGCCAAGCGGCGCAGTTACCAGGCCGGCGTGCTGGAGGGCAAGGACATGGCCAAGGTGTTCGCCTGGATGCGCCCCAACGACCTGATCTGGAATTACTGGGTCAACAACTACCTGCTCGGCAACGAACCGCCGGTGTTCGACATCCTCTACTGGAACAATGACACCACGCGCCTGCCGGCCGCCTTCCACGGCGAACTGGTGGAAATGTTCAAGACCAACCCCTTGCTGCGCGCCAATGCCCTGGAAGTGTGCGGTACGCCGATCGACCTCAAGCAAGTCACCTGCGACTTCTTCTGCGTCGCCGGCACTACCGACCACATCACGCCCTGGGAGGCCTGCTATCGCTCGGCGTTGTTGCTGGGCGGCAAGTGTGAGTTCGTACTGTCCAACAGCGGGCATATCCAGAGCATCCTCAACCCGCCGGGCAACCCCAAGGCACGCTACATGACCAACAGCGAACTGCCTGCCGACCCGCAGGCCTGGCTGGCCAGCTGCAGCAAGCACGCCGACTCCTGGTGGCTGCACTGGCAGAGCTGGGTGCAGGAACGCTCCGGCAAGCTGAAGAAAACCAACTTCAACCTGGGCAGCAAGGCCTTCCCGCCCGCCGAAGCCTCTCCCGGCACCTATGTGCACGAGCGCTAAGCGGTCCGGCCCGACCTTCACCCCTTTGCGGCACACCACGCCGCCCGCCCATCCGGCCCGATGCCGGATGGGCGTCGGCACGCCGCAAGCCACTACATAGGGCCTCGCACCGATGTCGCAACCTTTCATTTTTCGTACCATCGAGCTTGGCGGCCAGTCGCTGCGTACTGCGGTACGCCCAGGCGATGGCTCCATGACGCCGCTGCTGATCTTCAACGGCATCGGCGCCAACCTCGAACTGGTCATGCCGTTCGTTCGCGCCCTGGATCCCAATCTGGAGATCATCGCCTTCGACGTGCCTGGCGTGGGTGGCTCCGACACGCCCAGCACGCCTTACCGCTTTCCCGGCCTGGCCAAGCTGGCCGCTCGCATGCTCGACTACCTCGACTACGGCCAGGTCAACGTGATTGGCGTGTCCTGGGGGGGGGCACTGGCCCAACAGTTTGCCCACGACTACCCCGAGCGCTGCAAGAAACTGATTCTTGCCGCGACCGCCGCGGGGGCGATCATGGTTCCCGGCAAACCCAAGGTACTCTGGCGCATGGCCAGCCCGCGCCGCTACATCCAGCCGTCCTACGGCGTACATATCGCCCCGGATATCTATGGTGGGGCGTTCCGCCGCGACCCCAAGCTGGCCCTGGCACACGCCAGCAAGGTGCGCTCGGGTGGCAAACTGGGTTACTACTGGCAGCTGTTCGCTGGCCTGGGCTGGACCAGTTTCCACTGGCTGCACCGCATCAAGCAGCCCACCCTGGTACTGGCCGGCGATGATGATCCAATCATCCCGCTGATCAACATGAAGATGCTGGCCTGGCGCATTCCCAACTCGGAACTGCACGTGATCGACGATGGCCACCTGTTTCTGGTGACCCGCGCGGAAAGCGTGGCACCGATCATCCTGCGCTTCCTTGCCGAGGAAAAACGCCGCGCCATCATTCATCCGCACGCCGCACCAAGCCGTACAAGCTGAACCAGGCCCGTTTGTCGGGCCTTGCTGCTTGACCCGTTCCGGGACAACAGGCAGGGTGTAGATGCCCGCCTCGCCGGGCTACCTGCTGGCCGTGCACACAGGCACAGGCCTTGCAGCTCCCGCACCACGGAACGACAACGGAGCGCCCATGCCCGAACAGCCGCAGAAGCTGTCAACGGACACCACCCTTAGCGTGCAGCAGAGCATGCTCGGCCTGCCGGGCCGCGACCTGCTGGATACCCTCAAACTCCTGCTGCTGCAGGGGCTGCGCCAGCCAATGACCAGCAGCCATCACCTGCTGCAGCTCAGTGCGCAATTACTCCAGGTCCTGCTCGGCCGCAGCACGCTGCAGGCCGATCCGCAGGATCGTCGCTTCAGCGACCCGACCTGGCGCCACAACCCGCTGTACCGGCGCGCCCTGCAGGCCTACCTGGCCTGGCAACAGCAATTGCATGCCTGGCTGGACGACAACAGCCTGAGCGACGATGACCGGGCCCGCGCGCACTTTGTCCTGCGTCTGCTGGGCGACGCCCTGGCTCCGTCCAACAGCCCGCTCAATCCGCAAGCCATCAAGGAGTTGCTGGACACCGGCGGGCACAGCCTGCTCAAGGGAGCCTGTCAGCTGCTCGCCGACCTGCGTGACAACCATGGCCTGCCGCGCCAGGTCGACGAGCAGGCCTTCAGTGTCGGCGGCAACCTGGCTTGCACACCGGGCCAGGTGGTCTGGCGCAACGAGCAACTGGAGCTGATCCAGTACCATCCGCAGCAAGCACTCCAGTACCAGCGGCCGCTGCTGATCGTGCCGCCGCAGATCAACAAGTACTACATCTTCGACTTGAGTCCACATAACAGCCTGGTGCGCTATGCCCTGCAACAAGGCATCGCGGTATTCATGATCAGCTGGCGCAATCCGCACCCCGCGCATCGCGAGTGGGGTATGGACGACTATGTCGCCGCCCTCGCCCAGGCCCTGGAAGTGTGCCGCGACATTTGTCAGCAGCAGCCGGTCAACCTGATGGGCGCCTGTGCCGGCGGCCTGTGCATGGCGCTGCTGCAAGGCTACCTGCAGCAGCGCCGACAACTGCGCCGCGTGGCCAGCGCCACCTATCTGGTAACCCTGCTGGACAGCCAGCTGGACAACCCGCTAAGCCTGTTCGCCAGCGAAGCGGCCCTGCAGGAAGCCAAGCGCCGCAGCTATCTGGAAGGCGTGATGGATGGCAAGGAGATGGCCCGGGTGTTTGCCTGGATGCGTCCCAATGACCTGATCTGGCACTACTGGGTGAACAACTACCTGCTCGGCCGGCGCCCTCCGGAATTCGACATTCTCTACTGGAACAGTGACAACACCCGCCTGCCCGCCGCGCTGCATGGCGAGCTGCTGGATTTCTTCCAGTACAACCCGCTGCGCAACGCCGGCACGCTGCAGGTCTGCGGCAAAGCCATCGACCTGCGCAAGGTGCGCCTGGACAGTTTCAGCGTGGCCGGCATCAGCGACCACATCACGCCCTGGCAGGCGGTTCATCGCTCCGGCCTGCTGCTCGGCGGGCAACAGCATTTCGTGCTGGCCAACAACGGGCACATCCAGAGCATCCTCAACCCACCGGACAATACCCGGGGCTGGTTCTATAGCGCAGCACATCGCGCAGCATCGCCCGAGGACTGGCAGAGCACCGCGACTCGCCAGCCTGGCAGCTGGTGGCCTGAGTGGATGAGCTGGCTACAGGCACGTAGCGGTGAGCTGCAGGACAGCCCCGAGCAACTGGGCAACGCTGAATATCCGCCACTGCAGGCCGCTCCAGGCAGTTACGTCCATGTTCGCTGAGCCCGCTCAGCACTTCTTGCACGGGAACACAGGCAAGGCATGAAAACCCGCGACCGCATCCTCAACTGCGCCCTCGAACTGTTCAACCGTGATGGCGAGCCGAATGTCACCACGCTGGACATCGCCAACGAGCTGGGCATCAGCCCGGGCAACCTGTACTACCACTTCCACGGCAAGGAACCGCTGACCATGCAGCTGCTGGAACGCTTCCAGGCAGACATGGCGCCGCTGCTCGACCCGCCGCTGGAAGCCCGCCTGGACGTCGAAGACTACTGGCTGTTCCTGCACCTGATCGTCGAGCGCATGGCGCAGTACCGCTTCCTCTTCCAGGACCTCTCCAACCTGGCCAGCCGCCTGCCACGCCTGGCCCAGGGCATGCGCCATTGGCTGAACACGCTCAAGCGCACCCTGGCCAGCCTGCTGGCCCGACTCAAGGCCGAAGGACTGCTGGTCAGTGAGGCGCAGGCGCTAGGGCAGCTGGTCGAGCAGATCACCCTGACCCTGCTGTTTTCCCTGGATTACCAACGCATCCTCGGCACCCCGGGCAACAGCCAGCTGGTGGTATTCCAAGTCATGATGCTGGCTGCACCACACCTACAGGAGCAACCCCGCCAGCTGGTCGAGCAGCTGGCGCACAGCTACCTGCAGGCCTGAAAAACAAAAGCCCGGCACAAGGCCGTAATGCTGTTCACTTAAGCATTTGAGCCCTGACGGGGCTTCCCCGAAAATCCGAT
>VFQM010002153.1_pt1 | contig 15325 bp, 11 predicted proteins | sample 3512391 | NCBI WGS metagenome assembly VFQM01 (sample SAMN10412369, study PRJNA504923) | tailings metagenome | isolation source: Replicate 1 from Balatoc abandoned mine | place: Philippines
GTTAACCAGTATAGCGGTATTAGAATTTTCTACGAAGATGTTCCTGATATATTGGTTTTTGATTTCGTATAAAGATTTAGGTACAGAAGCTCTTGCGAATTGATGTAACCCAACTAACACGTTGTTAAATAAAAGCCTACGTGGATCTCGCATATGGTTCGTTCTTTCTGTGTAACTCGAGATAACGTTACGTGTAGAGTTAAAGATTTTACGAGAAACCCATTTACCTAGGATGAGTTTATGTTTACCATCAAAGAGGGATTCGATGTATTCGTATAAGTTTAAAATCTGATTCTGTAAACTGATTGCAACCGAGTCATATACCTCGGGTGACTTTCTACTAATAACCGGGTCAATCAGGTTTGCTTGAGCTAACACCTTACGGTAATAGTTGTTTAACTCGTCTTCTTGTGGTTTACCATTGGCGTCAACGGTGTAGTCACGAATACCGGCAGGAACAACTAAAAGGTAACCCATGCCATAGGTGTCTTCCTTAATAACCTTATTAAATAGATCGATCATAAATGAGCGTTCATCAGACTCGTTCTTAGTAAACTTTAGTTCTTTAATGTGTCTCATCAGAAAAGCAAAGCCTGTACTCGCTGTTTCTTCAGAGCTCTTCTCAAACTCTCCAGTTTTACTATTAAAAACTGCCGTTACTTTACCTTCCGCAATTTGTTTATAAAACGACTTTAGTTTAGTAATAGTACGATAAACGATAGGGTGTAGTACTTCGATGTTTAGTTCAATGACTCCGAAGGTCCTGTTTCGAACCTCAGAACCAACACTACCGAATATCTCACTAGAGAATAAGCCTTCCGGATGAAATAGGTTCATGTTGTTAAAGATCTGTCCGGTAGTTACCCTACCAAGTGTCTTGGCGTTTTCTTTTGTAACATGTACTACATATAGGTTACTAGGGGGGTTGTTTTTTAGTTGCATGTCTCTGACTCCTATAGACTCAATCGATTTGTTTCTACATTTGTTATTTTCTTAATTGCTAATATAATAACGGATAGGCTGTATGAAAATAACTAAGGAGTATTATCGATGAGTAACATTGGAACACTTAAAAACGGGATTAAGATTATTTCCCTTATTCCTTATGCGGTGCTGTTTAATGACAGAACCTTTCTTACCCCGTGTCCTAAAGAAGTAGTAGAAGAGCTAACTCCTAAGAAAAAGGAAGTTAAAATAATTCTCCCTTCCGGTGTACCGGTTATTAAAGTTGTCTGGTATTTAACCGAACATCAGAAAAGTAAACTTGAAAACTTACAGAAAGGAAATCGATTTGTATTGGTTAGTCGGGTTATTTTAGACGCTTTGAACGAAAACCCGGAGGAAAGAATTAATCGTTTCTCTTATTGCGTTGGGCAAAAACCAACCGAAGCTACTGCGAATTCGAAAACAACTGACCGAGTGATGGATACGTCATGTTGGATGTACTAAATACTAAAACGGTTGAAGACCTCAGTAAAGAGTATAAGGAGACTGCCGAAGTGAACGCTATTCTAAAGCAGGTGAAGATGTCCGCCAAAGAACTCTTTCTTAAAATTATTCAAGATAATCTTTCGTGGAAAGGTAACTGGCCAGTAGATCATAAGTTTGCGGTATTGGTACGGGTAGGTGAGCGTGATCGGTATACTAAGTTCTTTAAACAGTCTAAGGAACAAACCGATTATATCGATAGCCTATTCTGTAAATATCGCGCTAGTGATGAAGAAGTCTTAGTCGAAGTCTGGCTTTACGGGAAAAAGCCTGAACACCAACACGATGTTTATGTTAATTGACAGTTAGATAAAAGGACAACCGAATATGCAGCAGATAACCGAAGAAGAACTCGGTAATATCCGTAACGACCCTGATCAGCAAGTCTGGGACACTATCAGTTACGAATACATTCTATCCGAAGCAGTCATTCGTGAATTCTGGGACAAAGTGAATTGGGACTTGGTTTCCTGTAAGCAAGTACTCTCTGAAAACTTTATCCGTGAATTTCAGGATAAGGTAGACTGGTGCTGGATTTCCTGTCACCAAGTACTCTCTGAAAGTTTTATTCATGAGTTTCAGGATAAGTTAGATTGGTACCGGATCTCCTGTCACCAAGTACTCTCTGAAGTATTCATCCAGGAATTTCAGGACAGATTCGGTACATTTAATATAAATATACTCCGACGTCCAGTGACCTATACTGAAATTATGTCTTACGACCCCTGTCCGGACGGAGTAGACCGCTACCTAGAACACACTACGAAGGAGGAACAAATCAGTTGGAATACCTTACTAGAACGTCATTCGCATAAGAGTGATGTTGGGTGGCTAATCAGTAACCGGACTTAACCTTTAAAAAACCATCTCTTTTTAAGAGATGGTTTTTTTCTTTTCTTTTTCATGGTTTGATGATATTTTTAGGGACTATGAGTTATGGCTAAGAAAAAAGGTTCCGGTGAGATGGATGATGACTATGACTTCGACGATCTTAGTGACCTAGAAAACGGACTAGATTTAGGGGATATGGAGGAGATAGGAGATGACAGGAACCCGTCAGTTTTATCTGTCTCTAAAGAACTAACTAAAGAAGCCGGTAAAGGTTTCTTAGATGGACTAGTAAAGGAAACAGCTAGGAAGAGTCTTCCTGCCGAATACGATACCTATAGCGCCGATGTATTAGACTACGCTAATCTCGGTAGTGAGATGTTTAGTAGCTCTAAGAATCGTATAGAAAAGAGTATGTTTAAACTAGGGAACGAAGTAAAGAAAATACTTCCTTTCCAATCTAAGATGCTAAATAACTTCTTAGAAAAGTATAAAGAAGAAAACATTAGATCACAAGAAGCCTCTGAAGAGGCTATGCGTGATGCGGGTATACAAAGCAATTTAAGCAGTATCTTTGATAAACAACTAGAGATACAGGGAGCCATAGAGGCTCGTAAAGAAGCTAAAGATGAAGTTAAAACTAAACACGATTTAGTTACAACTAAACTTCAAGCTAATATACTTTCCAATATAGATAAGAATACTGCGCAACAAACAGCTTTCACCCTACAGATCAGTAAAGAGTTTTTTCGTAGATCTTTAGAGTTACAATTTAAATCTTACTTTGTTCAGGCAGATATGCTTAAGACAATGAAAGATTATTATAAAGGTTTTTCGGTACAATTCGACAGTATCGTTAAGAACACCGGACTACCAGAGTTCGTTAAACTTAGTAACACAGAAAGACTTACTGAGATAGCTCGTGATAAAGTTACCGAAGGTGTTTATAAACGTCTTTTCACTGAGTCAGGTTATATCGATAACGTAAAGAAGAGGGCATTAGCCTACGTTAATACTAAGGTAGACGAGAAACTACAAGGAATAGACACCATAACCGACCAACTAGAGATGATGAGTTCCGCTTCCGACAGCCCGGGAGGCATGGTTCGCTTATTAGGCGGCGTTTTCTCTGGTATGGGTGGTAGTGTTCTAGGTGAGAAACTAGCTAATAAGATATCCCCTAAAATAAAGGACAAAATCAAAGATAACAAGTATATTAACACAGGGGCTAACCAACTAGCTATGCTAGGTAGTTCCCCTACTACGTTTTTTGCTAACTTAAGAAATATGTTTAATGAGAAGAAAGACCAGTACGAAGGGGAAAATACTCCAGGACAGTGGCTTGGTAGTAAGGTGTTTGGTGGACTGAGTGACTTTCTAACCGTAACTACCCCGGAAGCTATGAACTATAGCGTTAAGAAAGATAGTATATTAGATCACGGCAGACCTGCAATATATACTAATAAAACAGATAAAGCCATCACAGAACAGATTCCGTTATACCTAGCGGCCATACTTAAACAGAACACCGATCTAACGAGTATGTATCGAAAAATACATTCTTCTGGTTTAGGGGATCTCAAGGAAGCTGAGGAATTAGTATTTAACTACGATGAGCGTAAACTTACTACGGTGGAAAAGTTTAGAGAGCACGTTCAGAGTAACGTATTGGATAAGAAAGATACAAAAGAAAGAACAAAGTCTATAGCTAACACACTAATTAAATCCAGTAAAGACAAACTAGGTAAAGACAAGAAAGCTAATAAAGAACACTTGTCTGTTATTAACAGTAAGGGAACGGAAGAATTACTTGCTAGCTACTTTGAAAAGGCTAAAAAGTCTGGTGTCGACATGGACTACGCTACGTTAGTGGAGTCTGCTCTTGACGAACGAAAAGCGCCTTTAGCGTTGAAAGAGATACTTCAAGAAAACCCATCACTACGTAAAGTACTAGAAGCCCTCAAGCAAGGTAAGGACGAACAGGTAACCTCCTACACTGACCGTAATATGGCAGATATAGGTAGTACCTATCCTACTAGTGCCTTGATTGAGTTATTTAAACAAGTCTCTAAGATATCAGGTTCTAAGCAATTTAATACGTTATCTAAGAAGATAGCAGAACCCATAGCTAAAGCATTAGCAACATATCAGCAAAAGGCTAATAACGATTTCTTACCCAAGGACATGTTGAACGGAACCGCGTTCAAGTACCTGAATAAAGACGATTATACGAACGACATGAAACGGTATCTCGGTATCTTTACCAGTGAGTTAAGAACCATATTTAATAGAAACGATTCAGTTGCGACTTCTGCGGTAACCGCGTTAGTTGGTGCGGTAAATACTAGTCTTAGGAGAGCAGCAGAACTAGATCCTAAAGTTTTCCAGACCCTTAATGACTATTCTTCAGTTATCGGTCAAACGGGGAAACTTACTAACGAAAATCTTTACGAACGAAAGTTAATTAGAACAAAAGAAGAAGATATAGGGTATGTTGAGTTATCTGATCTTAAGTCCATTACAAGGGTTACTAAACAACAAGTAGAACAAGATAAAACTGATATACTTATGGAAGTGTTAGGTAAGGATATCCTTAAGGGATTTTCTGACTTCAGTAAGGATATTAAAGAAGCAGGTAATAACCCTATTAAACTTGCTAAAGCTACAATTAAACACACCAAGAAAGCAAGTAATGCTATTGTTGCTAAGTCTAAAGCAAAATACGACGAAGCTCAAAAACACCTTAAAGAAGCTGGTGATCTATTTAATAAACTAGCTACAGAAAAATCTCAAGAAGCAGTTAACTCGCTTATTAATAAAATGCAGCAATACACTAAATCTATCGACGAAGTTATTGAAGCTGATAATAAAGCTATGAATGAAAAGATAACTGCCCTTAACGAGCTTAAGAGTAAGTTATCCGAAGTAACCACAGACGAACGGTCCATATCTTCTATTGATCGGGAGATTAAACTGACTACCGCGTACTATAAAGACAAGATCAAAGTTCTTACTGAAATCAAAAACTGTCTATCGCAACAAGACCAACGATTACAACAAGTAGCAAGTAACGCTGAAGGTAAAACGGCAGCAGACTACGTTAAAGAAATACATAGCATAGTAAGCGATAGTCTGTCTAAACTAAAGAACCTTACCAGTAAGGCTAAAGCGGCTGAAGAAAAAGCCGAAGCAGCTAGTAGTTAATAATACCACCGTCAGCTAAACTGGCGGTGGTTTTTTCTTTCTTGGAGGCAGTAATGGCTTTTATGATGGAACTCTTTAAGAGTTTGGGCGAGATAGGTGGTGAACTTAAGCAGGAGAATAAAGATACTTCGGTTGTCAAACTCCTAGATAAAACTATCGGGATGTTAGATAAGGCTATGAAAGCCATGGATCGTTTCCTTAAGAAAAAGGGGATTGATGTAGGTAAATTAACCGAAGACGGTAAGTCTAAGGGTAAATCCATTCTGGATAAAATTAGGACAACTAAGACAGGTGAGAAAGTAGGTCTGCTTAAAGGGCTTATGGAGAAAGGTAAAGACATCAAGAGTGACCTCAAAGACCGATACGATAAGTTTAATGAGTCTAACACAGCTCCTCCTGATGGTGGTAATTCTAGCTTACTAGATAAAGCTAAAAATTTCTTTAAGAAAAACGATAACACTAAAGGAGAGGAAGAAACCGATAAGGTTGGTGTATACGAAAGGGTAACCGATAAATTAAAATCCGTAAAAGAGAAACTTACAAGTTCTAATGATGAAGACTTAAGTAAGGACAATGTTAAAGAAGAAGGTTTGATGAGGAGAGCTAAATCGATCTTTAAGAAGAAAGACACCATTGACGAAGATAATGGTAAAGCTGGCTTCTACGAAACGATGCTTGATAAGCTAAATCTTATCACCAGCAAACTTATTCCTTCCGATGATAAAGACTTAGACAAAGACGGTATTAACGAAGAAGACTGGATAGAGGAATCTAATAACAGGTCTAAGCGTCGTAAAGATGAAATTGAGGCTGAGAAGAAAGCCGTACAGGAGAAAGGTAAGAAGAAGGGTAAAGGTAAAGGCGGTTTCCTTTCCGGTATTCTAGATAAGATAGGATCTATAGGTGGTCTTATAACTGGCGCTATCTGGGGTGCTACTAAATTCTTAGGTAGAGGTCTCGCTAGGGTGGCCTGGTGGGGTGCTAAGAAAATAGGGGCAGGGTTGTGGGCTACCGCTAAGTGGGGAGCGACGAAACTCTTCTCTGGGTTATCCGGACTGTTCACTAGACTTATTCCGACTATATCGGGATCTATAGCAACAGCGCTACAGAGCGCCGCCGGTAAGGGGTTACTGGGTGCTGGTAAGTTAGCATTAAGAGGCGCTTTGGGGTTAGGTAGATTGGCCCTACCGTTCTTAGGTAAAGCGGCATTAGCCGCAGGGTCAGCTCTATTAAGCGCTCCTGTGCTTATAGGTGCAGCGGTAGTAGGAGCCGGTGTAGGGGCCTATTTCGCTTATAAATACCTGACTCGTAACGATATCGCCGAAGACATATACGGTAAACTTCACTTACTGCGTTTACAAACGTACGGCTTCGGTCATAACGCTAAGGAACATTATCATAAGGTCTTCAAGTTAGAAGAACTCCTGAAGAAGAACCTGACATTCAATGCCCAGGATAAAACACTTAAAATAACACCTCCCAACGAAGAACAGACTAAAGAAATCTACGAGATCTTCGATGCGGCTGAAGACAAAGCACGCCAAGCCTTAGTAGGTAACTGGTTCAGTAAACGATTCTTACCGGCTTATCATGCCTTTATTCAGGTCCTCTACGGTATAAATACCAGTATCTATATCGATGACCTAGAGAAGCTCTCTACCAATAACATCAAACAGTTTACTATGCTATACGGTGTACCTGGTTCTATTTATAGTTACACCCAGATTCCTTATTTTGAACAACCCGAAACTACAGTCACTAAGAAAGATATCGAAACTACCTTAGAAAGTATTAAGTTTGAAAATAACAGTAAACTTAAAGCAGTGGATAAACCACCTGCAGAACGTATGGCGGGTGAAATCGCTAAAAAGAAAGTAGAAGAGAAGACTAAAGAACTTACTCGTTCGACATTACAGAAAGCCGGTATTAAGACAAAGATACCGACGAACGCGGGCTCCACTGAAGGACCTATCGGGGTATTGGCTGCATCTCCTGACGCAGAAGCACCACCCACAGGAGCTAACCTACTTACTGCTCATAATACAGGGGCTAATCGACCTATACCTAAAGCTACAGGACCTGTTCTACCGTTTGACGGAACTATGGTCGGTATTCGTACTAAGTTAGACAAAACTGCTATCACCAATCTAGATCCTGACGTACTGAATCTATTTGCTGGTATGGCTAAAGAGTATAACAACTTAACCGGTAAAGAACTTAACGTAAACGAAGCATTTAGATCCTACGAACGTCAAGCTGAACTATACCGTAAATATGGTGCCTCGGGTAGAGCTGCTCCTCCCGGTAGATCCTTACATGAGTTTGGATTAGCCATTGACGTAGACGGGGTACAGGTAAGAGAGTTAGACCGTTTAGGTTTATTACGGAAATATGGTTTCACTGCACCAGTCGGTGGAGAAGACTGGCACATCGAACCTATCGGTGCCTCGTTAGATCCTGATAAAGCTAAACACGATAAGAGTTATCGAAAAGCAGCTATCCTAAACTCCGTCGGTAGAGGTGGTGGTGGATATGGTTTCGATAAGAGTGCTAGAAAGTATCGTAGAAACATTGATCTACAGCGTAAGATCTATGAAAGTAAAATAACTGAAACTAAACCAGAAGACCCCAGTAACAAACAAGGACTTGAGCTTCTGACGACTAATAACCCGGAAGCCACGGTAACAACTAGTTCTTCTATAAGTAATCCAGTATCTGAGGCTGCGAACGCTAAAGCTACCGAGACAACTCCTTCCACCAATAACGTAGGTGGGGCGGTTAGTCTTAGTGGGTTAATGAATGGACAGATCGTTAAACAGGAACCTGAACCTACTGTTAAAACATCTAGTTCTACCGTAGACATAGGGTCAGGGTACGGTAACTCCGTAGCATCCGTTAACCCCAATATGAACCTCTCTAAACATACAAGTCTCTCTCCTGTAGAAGCTATTAAACAAGCTTCTAAAATGACAGGAGTATCTGAAGAAACCCTTATGACGTTCGGGAAACTGGAATCTAGTCTACGAAGCAATGTATCTGCCGGTACTAGTTCTGCTGGTGGTTTATTCCAGTTCACTGATACTACCTGGGCGGAACAACTACGTATTAACGGACCTAAATACGGTTTAAGTCCGGATACACCTAAAACAGATGCCTTAGCCAACGCCCTTATGGCGGCTGAATACGCTAAAGCTAATCTTCGTAATGTTAGCGGCTATGAGGAGGCAGGTCTTTCTCAGGAAGTAGCTCTTTATCTAACTCACCACTTTGGTCCTACTGGTGGTAAGAATCTTATTGATGCTTATAAACGCGATCCTAACGCTCCTGTACAGACAGCCGTTAGTACTAAAGCGTATACCTCTAACAAAGCAGCTTTAGAAGGCAAGACGATAGCAGGATACTTCCAGTCTCTTGATAATAAGTTTGCAGTCGCTAAAGCTACTCCGGCTTCGGCTTACAAAGGAAGTGGAGCCACTGCTGTAGCCTCTACAGCCCCTTCTACACCCTCTGTAAGTACAAAAGCCACTACCTCACCTAGTTATGAAGAAAACGCTGCTACGAACGTCATGGCGTCTTATAGCCCTGCTTCTTCAGTAACCGCTCCTTCACCTACAATTAATCAAGCTGCCTATGATATCAATCGTATCGAAACACCCGCTAAACAGACTAAAGTAGAACAAGCCCCTGCGGTCACTGTCAATACTGAGAGTCTGGAACTGATCATGAGTAATCAGTTAACTACTCTTACCCAAATAGCTACCGTGCTTGGTACTATTAACGATAAGTTAGATATGGATAAGTTACTGGGTGCTTTAGGTACATTATCAGGTAACCAAAGTTCACCCTCTCAGCCGTTACCTAGAAGTAAACAAGTACCCCATACCGGGGTAAGTATGAGTAAGAAGATTATGACGTAATAGAGAATCTCCCTCCAGGTGTTTAGCCTGGAGGGAGATCTTATTACAATAGCGCTAACAGAAGTAAGTAAATACAGAATGCGTTTCGTACGTTCTTTAGGTTACGATCACTGATATATAGTTTTTGTTGTTTATAAACCTTTTTAATTAACTTCTCACCCTGATCTTTCACTTTGGTAATACTAACGTCAGTACCACGTGCATAGAGTACATTACCCGCAATACTGTTAATAACTTTAAGAACATTACTACCTTTACCTATATGAATCTCGTTCTGTTGTAGGTATTCAAAACAGTTAACGAGAAAATCATGAATAAATAAAGTAACCTCCTTACCGGCTGCTCCGTCTTTGCTATTGTATTCAAATACAGCCGACAGAGTTTCTTCTAGTTGTTTGTAACTAACTGAGTTAACAATATCTGTAGCGATATCTAGGAAGTCTTTACGAATAAAATTATTTTTATCTACTAAGTTCTGTTCTACTTTAGTGATCGTGAGAGCCGGACTTTCCGTTCGGTCTAGAACTACTTCTTTACCTTCTGCGTCAGTAGCTACGTTCTTACGACTCTTAATGATATCGTCGTTCTCTAACATATCGATAAATTCACCATAGATGTTAATAAGCGCGTCTTTAGTACGATTATAAAGATCACTAATACCAGATGCTAAGTCTTTGTCATTATCCATCTTAGTAAGGGTAGCAGTGAATTTACGGTCAAGAAACTCACTACTACGATACTGACAGTACTCGTTCCAGTTTTTAACACGCTTAATAATGTACTTATTACTGAGACGTTCAGACAGACTAACAGCCTTTTCTTCTGAAATAGGGTAGACAAAGAACTCACTAGACTTAAGAACTAACGTACGATAATTGAAGTAGTTCAATGCTTCTTTAGCATATTCTAATTGTTTATCATTAGAGAGCTTATCATTAGTTAAGAAACGATGCGCCAGGTAGAATGTTACTAAGTTAACATCGTCTCTGGCTACTTTAAAGTGTTTGGGTATAGTTGTGATATGACCGATAGCACTAATAACCTCTTCTACATCCATACCGAACAACGCGTCATAGAAAAGGTTCTTATCGTACTTCGTATACGAGAAATGGAAACACCCGATCAGTCTACTACCAAACAAGTGCTTGTGTTCTTGTGTACGAGTAATAAAACCAATATTGTTATGTACAAGTTTCTTATACAAAGCAGTATCAAAGACAACTCCTTTAAATAGAGTATCTAAACACTGTTTAACTGTTAGGCTCATTACACATCTCGCTAACTAGATAGTCTACAAAACTCTCTACCGTGTAAAAAACTTTACCTTGATAGTTCTTCATGTTCTCTAAGAAAAATTCTTCTTTCTTAGTTTTAAATCCTTCAGTTACAATAAGAACAGATTTACCCGATTTAGCGGAACGCAATGCTTTAACGGGATCGTCCTCAATATCCTCAGTGGAAATTGCTTCAGCGTCAGTGGTTTTAGAGTCCTCTGTTTCTTCAACAGTGACACCTTTGTTCGCAAACACTTTATTTAAAGCAACTGCTACTATCTCAGAAACAGAACCAGATACCTCTACTAGCATCTCTTTTTGAGGTTCCTTTTCCTGTACAGATGTTTCTTTGTCTTCTCCTGTCTCTACCTTACCCTCTTCAGGAACTTGGTCAGCAGGTTTAGTTTCTTCATATTTCTTAAGCACAAAAGTAGGCATCGCTCTACCCTCCATTTAGATCAAACGATCTATTGTTGCATTAGAAAAGATAACGAATCCATATATAATGACTGATAGTACCTTCCTCTAACCTAAACCAAAAGGAGCGTCACATGGCAAAAGCTAAACCCACTCTCTCCACCACTAACAAAGACATCAGCAATATGACTGTCTATGCGTGCGGTGGCTGTGGTGTCAATATCGGTCGTGCTATTAAAGACCTTAATATCGACGTATGTTTCGTCGACGGGTCAGATAGCAATATGAAGGGCATTGATTCCGATAAAACGTTCCTCGTACCCGAGATGTCTGGGGCCGGTAAGAAACGTCTTATCACTCACGAACACTTCCTTCCGGTGGCTGAAGACGTACTGATTAAGTTCAAACCGTCTACGACACTTAACGTAGTCATTTCGTCTGTTTCAGGCGGATCTGGTTCTGTTGCCGCCCCAGCGATTGTGAAGGAATTGATTTCACGCAATCTGCCGGTCATTGTAGTAGCTATCGATTCTCGTTCCTCAGTAATCGAACTGCAAAACAGTGTTAATACCTTAAAGACTTATAAGGGCGTTAGCTCAGTAACTAAGAAAGCTGTTTCGATCTTCTATATCGAAAACAATAACCGTAAAGAAGCAGACCAGCGTGCTGCTCAGTTCATCAACCTTCTCACGGTTCTTACTGATAAGGATAAGACCGAAGAGTGTGATGTAACCGACCTTTATAACTTCATCAACTTCGACGAAGTAACGGATAACAAGCCTTCAGTGGCTTTTCTGGAAGTGGGTCAAAACGAACCTGTTAATCCGGAGAAGGGTGTAGTGGTGGCTTCTACTATTCTGATGACCTCAGATCGTAACGCCACAATTCATCCGGTTATCCCAGAGTACCTTTCCACCTGCATCATCACTGACCAGGACTATAAGCTTGACGATATCCGTATCGATAACACGCTTGGTCGTTTGACTAAAGTGATTGATAAGTTGGAAACCGAACTCAAGCAGCATTCGGATAACAAGAAAGTTAACAAGTACGCTGACCTCGATGTTGATGACGAGATCGACGAATCCGGCTTCGTTGTTTAACTAACCAAGAAGAGAGAACCTTAGGGTTCTCTCTTTTTCTTTCTTTCACTAGGAGTAGTATTGATGAAACACAAAACAGACTCGTACGAAGGTAACCTTTTTAAAGAAATTATAAATAACAGAAACTGTAAACGAACCTCTCTTAATGGAAAACTTTTCAAATATCTACGAAGAGTAAATATTGACACCTATGAGGTGGCTGTTGGTTTGGTTTCTTCTCTTCCGGGTGTACGGATATCTACACGCGTTGTCCAATCGCATGATACCGTTTTCCGTATTAACTTTAGTGTAACAGCACACCTACTTAACCCTGCGCTAGTAAGGAATTTATTCAATCGTCACAGACTCTTACTTGTTTCAGAGGAAACTGATAAGGTATTTGAAGGGATTCAAGGATTTATCTTTATCCGGAACAAAGATAAATTTGAAATGCAGCTTATTGATCGGAATAAAAACTGTGTAGCTGTCTTTCAGTATGAAACTGACAAGGGTTCTACCGTAACGAATAAAGACTACTACTCAGAGTTCTATAAAGTAAAGCTTACGCCTGGTACGCTTTCAGTGTGAGTAAGAAAGAGAGAAGAGGAGCTAAGCTCCTCTTCTCTTTTCTACATAGACTTTATTTTTTCAATCATTTCTTTAAGATGTGTTGTAGTGGTAAAGGAGAATTGATCCTTTAGAACGTTGTCACGCTCCAGACGCTCTACGGCTCTTTTCCAGTCATTGATAATATGTTTACTCATACCTTTCTCTTTTGCTACATCGTACAAGAAACACATGTGTTCTAATCGACTAACAATTAGCGCCCACTTAGACTGTCTGGTACCGCTGAACTCTGGTAACACCAACAGTTCACTAGCGTCTACCTTAAAGATCAGTTGGATGTTGTGTAAGATATTTATAAAGTCTATTTTCTTAGTAGTAATAGTATCTAGTGTTTGATCAACATATCGGTCAAGCTGTCGGGTTGGTTCAAATATTTTAAAACGATGTTTAAACTTAGGAGTGACTTCCTCACGTCCGTAGAATCTATCCATGACCTTATTAAGTAACATATGGTCAATAGTTTCCTCTAACATCGTGTTTAATACGTGTCTCATAAGGAAGTGGTTTTTATTCAAAACAACTCCGCCGGTCTGTTCGTTAACTAATTGTTCTCGCACAAACTCACGGTACTTTACTGCTAACCTGACAGGATCTATCACTAGTACCCCTAACCCTCCTCGGCTACCGTTATCGTTACCTAAGGGTAAGAGTAATTTGGTATCATTGCGAGGGTGTTTTAGAACGGTAACACAGCTATCGGTTTTCCAGTTCTTTTGTACGTCTTTAATACTATCGGGGTTGTAGTTACTAAAGACGATTTCTTCTCCGTTATTACCGAAAAAGAAAGGAGGATGCACAATACCTTTTTCTATATCCGAGGTAAACTTAAAATGTTTACTAAGATATTCGGTTTTACTGTCAGCGTAATCTATGTATCGGAATAGATCGTAATTAAGAAAAGGGGCAATGTGTTCTATATATCTAGAAAGAATATGTGTGTTCTTAGTAGAAAATGTTCTAGTTAGATAGTAGGCTTCTATATTGTCTCTGTTAAAATTATATAACCTTCGTAGATAAGGTATGTCACTAGGGACTACCACCCCCGTTGTAGGGGTTCTTTCAATATAAGCCTTCTCGAACAAATCCAAATAGAGCATATCGAATAACCCGTTCTTATCTCAAAGAATCGGGCAACCGTTATTTATTAAGGTAGATTTTGAAAAACAGTCAGTACCATATTTAGTAGATGATATACCCTAACTCTATCGTGAATAAACGCAAAACTTATATTCATCGGATACAGCTCGGTAACACGCTTGCATTTGGATATAAATCAATAGTATATATAGACACTGATAGAACAACTATTGTTCTCAAAAAGGAGATTAACTATATGTCTACCATTAAGCTTATTAAAACGCAAACAAAAACCCAGAAACTGTTCAATGAGTTTTTGGATGGTAAAACACTTCCTCCGATTTGCTGTGAGCGGATCATGGCGGAGCTGGTTGACGAGGGACGCATTCCCAACTACTTTGCCACAGTAGAGCGTGTAAAGCGAAAGCTGAATATGTTTGTAATTGGGCAAGAGGAGAACGTACTCTTTATTAACTTTCCATTCCTTCATGCCGACGAAGAACGCCCCGTTCTTATTCGGCTACTTAACATGAAGTACGGTAACTCGTGCTTTATGGTAGTTAACCTTAAAGAAGTAGTGTATGTTCCGGCTGGGAGTAAAAATACAAACTCCGGTAATGAACTGGAACAGTGGCTCTCCGAAGTCACCGGGAAACATCTTGCCCGAATCAAGGTGTCCGAGCGTAAGCTCAAAATGAAGCAGTATGTAGACAGCGTAAAGTCTTTCTTTCATCTGTCTAGTAAAACAGTTTAAATACAAGGAGTATTAAAAAATACTACACGTATAATGTGATGGAAGAGAATAACCTTAGCGGGTTATTCTTCGAAACACCCCGAATTTTGTTAAGAAATAAAGTAACCCAAATCCAACCAAGGAGTAACACCATGGCTGTACAAACCCCCGGCAACAAGTCCACCACCAGCAAAGAACCGAAGCAGCAGCAACAACAGCAACAGCGTCAAGTGTTCGGTACTCTGCCGACGTTTGGTCTCCAATCCGCAGTGACCTCCTTCGGTCACGGTGGTGAGACCTTTGAAAAACTCCATGAAGCGTTCTCGAAACGCATCAAGGACGCCAACGCTGAAGTAAAAGGCGAAGGTCAATACGCTGTCGTCAAGGTACTGAAGCAGAAAGCCGGTCTGAACTACTCCGGTATTGTACTGACCCAAACAGTCGGTGCGGTAACTTCGGCACACATCCTGATGATCGAGAAGACCGGTGACTATCCGGAAAAACTGATCGAGAACGTCAACGGTATCCGTTACGAGATCACTCGTACTCCGGCTGACGCGCTGGATGATCGTTATGTGCTTCAGGCTAAGAAAGCCGTAGCAGATCAACTCGGTATCGATATTAACAGTATCGTTATCACTGACGGTACCCTGGTACCCAACGAGTTCGATGTGAACT
>VFQM010002155.1_pt1 | contig 15323 bp, 14 predicted proteins | sample 3512391 | NCBI WGS metagenome assembly VFQM01 (sample SAMN10412369, study PRJNA504923) | tailings metagenome | isolation source: Replicate 1 from Balatoc abandoned mine | place: Philippines
GGTGGTGCACAAATGTTTAAAGAACCGGAAAAAGGCAATAAAGATATCAATATCGAAAGAACAGAAGAAGCTCTTGCGCTTAATCCCAAAATTGTAGCAACAGGTTGCCCATTCTGTAACACCATGATGACCGATGGTGTAAAACACTTCAACAAAAATGAAGAAGTAGAAGTAAAAGACATCGTAGAATTAATTGCTGAAGCAGATGATCTTTGAAACTAAAAAGTGGTTTTTAATAGACATTTTATATATATTAATTGCTTTAAGCTTTAGTATATATAATTTTCAAAATAGAGAGTATGATTGGGATTTACCTGGATATGTTGGAGCTTTATTGGTAAGCGAAAATGATGGATATACTAAACAAACTCATAATTTAGTTTATAGTGAAATAAGGAAGGAATCTACTCAAAAAGAATTTAATAAAATTATTGGATTAGGAAAAGATAACGCAACGAATTACTTCTATAGAAGTAAACTTGCTTTTCAAGAACAATTACCTTATTATCAAATAAAAATTGGGTATAATTTGTTAGTAAGAGCTTTTTATTTGATGGGTTTTTCTGCTCCTTATTCTGTTTTGTATCTTAATGCACTCCTGTTTTTTATTTCTATATTATTTTTTTATTTTTCATTAAAAGCTATCTATTTAGAATATCCGTTTTTCGTTTTTTTTGCTTCAGTTTTGTTTTCATCATTGCCAGTTCTTCATTATTTATCTAGAATTGCTTCACCAGACATTTTATTAGTTTTATTACTACTAGTTTTTGCTAATTTTGTTATAAATAATAAAAAACCTATTTATGTATTTTTTATTATTTTTTTAATAGTTTTTTCAAGACCTGATTACATTATATTTGGGTTAAGCTTTTATTTTTTTAAAATATTATATGAATATTTTTTATTAAAAAAAATTAATTTTAATAATTTAATATTTATAATTTTAATTGGAACAGCCTATTTTTTAATAATTAAGTACTATAATTATCCTGGTTGGAAACATGTTTTTTATGACTCTTTTATTTATAGAAGGAATTATATAAGTGACCAAAATCCAGAATTTAGTTTAAAAACTTATATTGATATAATATTAAAAGGAATTGTTAACATGAAGAAAGTAATCCTTAGCTCATTATTTTTAACTTTAAGTATTCTATATTTAAGTAAAAATATTTGGATTAAATTTGTAGCTGTAAATTTATTTTTAAATATTTATTTAAAGTTTTTATTTTTTCCTGCTGCAGGTGAGTATAGATTTTATGTTCCCTTTATTTTTGCTTTATTTTTAATATTTTTGTTTGAGTTGAGAAAAATTGATTTTATTAAACTTAAAAAATATAATTTATTTAAATTATGAAAATAGAAGAATCAACCATAGTAGAGACTAATGACTTCAAAGTCATTATTTATCCTGCTTCTAGAGCGTTAACTGCTAAAGAAGTAAAGGAAATCACTGAGAAATTGTATGATTTTCTTCCTACTTGGAATGCTCATGGAAAAGGATTAACGTCTTCTTTTAAAATTGATCATAAACAATTCATCATCATCACAGTAGACGAAGAAAAAGTACAAGCTTCTGGCTGTTCTATGGATTCTCTCAATGGAGTAATGAGAGAAATAGAAGCCACTTATCAATTAGGAATTTTTGACAGAATGAAAGCTTGTTACAAGGAAAATGGGGAAGTAAAAACCATGAAATTGACCGATTTTAGAGCAGCGGTTAGAAATGGCGAAATTTCAGAAGAAGTAGAAGTTTTTGATTTTTCTAAAGACACTTACGTAAATTATTTATCAGACTTTTTACTTCCTTTTAAGCGAAGTTGGGCTGGTTTTATCAAATAAAATTCAATAGAGTCGGACTTTAGTCCGACTTTTTTATTTCAAACTTCAATTTGACTTTAGTCAAAATCTATTTCCTAGAAAGTTTTCTTTAAATTTGTATAAAACTATCTGTTTGAACATTCATAAACGACATAAAATTCTCTTCATTTCGTCTTGGTTTCCTAATAAACTTGAACCAACAAATGGAAACTTTGTGCAGCGTCATGCAGAAGCTGTTTCATTGCTTCATGACGTGGAAGTTCTTCATGCGATTGGCGATTTTAACCAAAAAGAGAAATTTGTTTTTGATGATCAAATTATCAATGGAATCAGAATGCTGATTGTTTACTACAAAAATTCCAAGAACCCTTTGCAGAATTTTTTGAGAAGAATGAAAGCCTATCAATTGGGTTTCAAAAAAATGCAAAAGCCAGATTTGGTTCACGGAAATGTTCTTCACAACAACATGCTTTTTGCAGTTTCTCTGAAAAGAAAATACGGAATTCCGTTTGTGATTTCAGAGCATTGGTCGGTTTTTCAAGAGCAAAATCATCATAAAATTTCAAAACCTGCTCGTTTTTTAGCAAAAAAAATCGCAGAAAAAGCATCTTTCATTCTTCCTGTTACCGAAAATTTAATTTCTGGTTTGCAAAAATTAGGAATTAATACTCCTATGAAAGTGGTAGGAAATGTGGTAGATACAGATTTGTTTTCGACAAAATTTGAAAAGTCAGAAAAGTTCACTTTTCTACATATTTCGAATCTTATTGCTCTTAAAAATCCTGAAAAAATCATCAAAACAGCGATAGATTTACATCAAATAAATCCCCATTTCGAATTGCAAATTGGTGGTGATGGAGATTTGAAGCCTTTACAAAAAATGATTCACCTGAATAATGCAGAAAGTTATATTAAAACTTTCAGGATGCTTAGTTTAGAACAGGTTTCAGAGAAAATGAAAGCTGCGAATTGTTTTGTACTTTTCAGTGATTATGAAAATCAACCTTGTGTGATTTTAGAAAGTTTAGCTTCTGGAATTCCTGTTATTGCCACAAAAGTGGGTGGAATACCTGAATTATTAAATGAAAAAAGAGGTGTTTTAATAGAGAAAAATGATAGTCATGCTTTATTAGAAGCCATGAAAAATGTGTTACAGAAAAATGTAGCATTAGAATCTTCTGAAAATTTAAGAAAATACGTAGTAGAAAATTTCTCTAAGTCCGTAATCGCCGAAAAATTTTCTGAAATTTATAAGCAAGTTTTATCATGAGAAAGGGATTTTCGGTTAGAATTTTCAATGGAGAAATAGAATCTTTTTGCAGATTTCAAGAAGGTTTATTTGATAATGTGATTGTAGAAAATGAAAGTTTTCTCATTGCAATAGAAGGGGTAATTCTCAATAAAAAATCACTTTGCCAAGAATTTGCTTCAACAAATTTTAAAGACTTAGTTCTTAATTTATTCAAACAAAAAAAACAACATTTTTTAGCGCTTTTGGAAGGGGAATTTTCAGGATTCATTATTGATAAAAGTGAAAAAACAGTGTTTGCTTTTACCAATGTTACTTCTACACAAAAAGTTTTTTATTATTGTTCAAAGGATTTAATCATCATTGATACTTCTATTAAAAATATTGTGGAGGATTTAAAATCCAATAAAATTCCTTTTTCTATAGATTTAGATAGTATTTACCAAATGTTGGCTTTTACCAATATCATTGAAAATAAAACACCGATTAAGGATATTTTTAAAATTTATGACGCATCTTATATAAAAGTAGATGCGAAAGATTTATCTATAAAAGAAGAGCAATATTTTAATGTAGAAGCAGAGAGGTTTTCAGGAAGTAAAGAAGAAGCAATTGATACCATTGATGAGATTTTCTCAAAATCTGTTGCGCTGGAATATGAAAAAGATGATGAACTCGGCAAAGAACATTTTTCTCTTTTAAGCGGAGGTTTAGACAGTAGAGTTGCGGTTTTATATGCAGAAAAATTGCAGCTAAATCCTCATAAAATGTTTTGTTTTTCGCAGAGCAATTATTTAGACGAAACCATTTCAAGAAAAATTGCCGAGAAATTTAATTTTGATTACCATTTTGCTCCATTAGACGGAGGGATTTTCTTGAAAAATATAGATAAAATGGTTTCTATTTCTGAAGGAATGGTTTTATATACGGGTTCTATTCATGTAGATTTTGCAATGCAGCAGTTTTATCAGGAACAATTTGGGCTTATTCATTCTGGGCAAATTGGTGATGGCGTTTTAGGTGGATTTAACATGATTCCTGATGTACAAAAGCCTACCAACAAGAAAATAGTAGTCAATAGTCTTTTTTTGTCAAAAGTTTATGAAAATTTAGAGAAAATAAAATCTCAATATGAGAGAGAAGAGCTTTTTTATCTCAGGAATATAGCTTTTAACAGGGCGATTTTTGGAGGTCAAGTGTTCCAACAGTTCTCGTATCAGACTTCTCCTTTTATGACCAAAGATTTTATGAGTTTCTCTGTAAGTTTGCCAGAAAAATGGAAATTTAATCACCGTTTTTACTTAGAATGGATTAAAGAATATTGCAAAGAGGCAACTCTGTTTAAATGGGAACGAACCATGATGAAACCCAATGCTCATTGGAAAACGACTCTTGGAGATCATTTTAACAAAAGATTGGTGAATGTTTTTTACAATAAAATTTTCGGAAAGGAATATAAAATAAGCATGTATCCGTATCAATATTATTTTGATTCAAGTCCAGAAATTCAGTCTTTTTATAACGATTATTTTCAATCAAATATTGAGCTTTTAGATGATTATAAAGAACTTCAAAAAGATATTTTAGAGTTATATCATCATAAAGATTTCTTCTCCAAATCTTCTGCAGTCAATATTTTAGCTATTTTTAAATATTATTTTTCATAAATGAAGAGCCTTCAAGAATTTTTGCAGAATTTTTTTAAAAATAAAGGTCAATATGTGTTTTTTTCATTATTGATTGCAAAAATCTGTGGACTTATTTCGTCTATTGCGGTGGTAAGAATGCTTCCGCAAAGTGATTTTGGAATCATGACGATTGTGGCTTCTGTTTTTGCGGTTTTTGCAACTTTTAGTGGATTTGGTTCTTCGCAAGGATTTTTAAGATTCGGAGCGATTGCAGAACAATCAGAAGAAAAAGAAAAACTTCATCAGCATTTTTTTCTTCAAGGATTTTTGTATCAGTTAATTCTTTCTGTTCTGTTTATTCTTTCGAGCATTTTTTTCGTTCAGAAATACGGAGATGTTTTGCTGATTTTTATATTTTTTACCATTCGGTTGATTGGTTTTTATTTTTTCAATCATATACAGTCTTACTTTAGAGTGTATCATGATAACAAGAACTTTGCTCGAGTGAATAATGTGGTTAATGTTGTTGGACTGATTTTAATTATTATTTTAACTTACTTTTTCGGGTTAAAAGGTTATTTATTGGCTATTTCACTTGCTCCATTTTTATCTTTATTCTGGTTTTTTAAATATAAAATTCTAAACTTTCAGAGAATAAAACTTCAGAAAAAAGAACTTTGGAGTTATTCGTTTCATGCAGTTTTTACTGCTTTTTTATCAGATTTATTATTTTCTTTAGATATTTTACTTCTAGGATTTTTATTAAACGAAAATGCGGTAGCAGATTATAAAGTGGCGATTATTTTGCCATCCAATCTTACCTTTTTGGCAGTATCTATGTTACAAGCAGATTTTCCAAAAATTGCTAAAAACGCTCATAATCAATTATTTATAAAAGATTACATTTCGAATTACTATAAAATTTTCATTCCGATTTGTTTAGTCATTTTTGGAGTTTCATTTTTCTTTGCCAAAGAAATTTTAACGCTATTTTTCTCATCTCAATATGCTCATGAAACCCAAGTGTTTTTAATTTTGGTCATAACATTTTTAATGAATATGTTATTTAGAAATTTATTCGGGAATTTACTTTCTGCAGTGGGAGAAATGAAGAAAAACACTATCATTTCTATATTTTCGTTGATTGTTTTGGGTATTTCTGCTTTTATTTTAGTTCCAAAATTTCAAATTTTAGGAATGGGAATCAGTGTTTTTTTAGCGATGAGTTTTTCGGGATTTCTTGGGATGTTTTTTTTCTGGAAGTATTTTAAAAAATTAGGTTAGAAAAATTATCTTTGCAATATGAAGTTCAGCAGATTAATCATTTTAGGGATTTTAATTTTTCTTAGCTCTTGTAGAGGAGAAGATGAAAGTGACTTGCAGAAAATAGACCAAATTCTTAATATTTACATCAAAAACGCTGCTGGGAAAGATTTGCTCAATACCAATATTCCTGGAGGTTTTACCGCAGTGAGAGCTCAGGATTTAAATGCGGACAGAGCTTTGCAAGATATTACAGGAATTTCCGTCAAAAAAGACCAAGACACGATTGCTTATGTAGATTACGCAACTGGAGCGGTTAGAATTTTAAAAGATTCTATTTCGCCAACTCAAAAAACGTATCAATCTGATTTTTACATCAATCTTTCTAAAATTGTAAATAAAGAAACGGTAACAGATGTAGACACAGTTAAAGTTGAGTACAACTGGTCTCCTAACTTGTTTCAAGTTTCCAAAGTTTGGTATAACAATAAACTTTCGTTTTCTAAAGTGGAAGGACAGCCAAACATCATTCATATCGTAAAATGATACCAAATCTGATGATAAATAATCTGATAATTTTGGTAGAATGCCGATAGATTATTTATTAGGACAATTTTAATTGGACTATTATAAATTACTAATCGGTATAATTCCGTAAATTTGCATAAATCATTAAAATTTGAGTTTTATTTCAGACTCAAATCTTAACTCTCAAACCAAATAAGATGTTACAAGTAAGTTTTTTGCGCGAAGAAAAAGAACGCGTTTTAGAAGGCCTTAAAAAAAGAAATTTTAAGCAATTAGAATTGGTAGATGAAGCTATCCAATTAGATGACGAACGTAAAAAAACACAACAAGAATTAGACTCGCAATTGGCTGAAATCAATAAAATTTCTAAAGAAATAGGAATTTTAATGAAAGAAGGAAAAAAAGAAGAAGCCGAAGCTGCTAAATCTAAAACTGCGCAATACAAAGAGTCTTCCAAAGAACTTACTACAAAACTTTCGGAAATAGAAACTTCGTTGCTTAATATTTTATACCAAATTCCTAATATTCCTTACCATTTGGTAAAACATGGTGTTTCTGCAGATGATAACGAAATCGTTTATCAATCTCACGAAGTTCATGGATTGGGAGAAGGTGCAATTCCGCATTGGGAATTGGCAAAAAAATATAATTTAATTGATTTTGAACTCGGTGTAAAAATCGCAGGCGCTGGTTTCCCCGTTTATTTAGGAAAAGGAGCGAGATTGCAAAGAGCTTTGGTTCAATATTTCTTAGATAAAAATACAGATGCTGGTTATTTGGAAGTAAATCCGCCTCATGTTGTAAATGAAGCGTCTGGTTATGGAACTGGACAATTGCCTGATAAAGAAGGACAAATGTATCACGTAGGAATTGATGATTTATATTTAATTCCAACTGCAGAAGTTCCCGTAACAAATATTTACAGAGATGTCATTTTAGACGAGAGAGATTTACCAATTAAGAATACTGCTTTCTCACAGTGTTATAGAAGAGAAGCGGGAAGTTATGGTGCTCATGTTCGTGGTTTGAATAGATTACACCAATTTGAAAAAGTAGAAATTGTAAGAATAGAAAAACCTGAAAATTCTTATGCTGCTTTAGAAGAAATGGTAGCTCATGTAAAATCTATTTTAGAAGATTTAGAATTGCCTTTCAGAATTTTAAGACTTTGCGGTGGAGACCAAGGTTTCACCTCTGCGATGACTTATGATTTCGAAGTTTGGAGTGCAGCTCAAGAAAAATGGTTAGAAGTTTCTTCGGTTTCTAATTTTGAAACTTTCCAGGCGAATCGTTTAAAATGCAGATTCAAAGGTGACGGAAAAACGCAATTAGCCCATACATTAAACGGTTCTGCAATGGCTTTACCGAGAATTATGGCAGCTTTGTTAGAAAACAATCAAGTAGAGGGCGGAATTAAGTTACCGAAAAAAGTAGCGGAATACGCTAGATTTGAAATGATAGATTAAAGGCTTTCTGCATTCAGCAATAAGCTTTCAGCATAAAAAACCACCGAAATTTCGGTGGTTTTTGTTTTTATAATAAGTCGATAAATTTCTAAATTTTAGTGACAGTTTTCGTCTGAAGTTTTCTCTGAGTTCATTTTCTTTTCTACCTTCAAAGCTTCCCTTTTAGGTGAGATGTAAGGAATACCTAATTCTAGACCTCTTAGAATGAATAAACCTCCTAAAATGAGCATGATAATCGGTACAATCTTAAGAATTTTGATTCGAAGAGCCGTGTTAATAAGATTTCCGAAAAGAACAGTGGCAAACATGAACGGAAATGTTCCCAAACCAAAAATGGCCATAAAACTTGCGCTTTGCCAAATTCCGCCTGCTGCTAAACTTGCAGTAAGTGCCATGTAAACCATTCCGCAAGGAAGAAGTCCGTTTAAAAGTCCTGTTAAAAATCGAGAGGAATAATCAGATTTTTGTAAAAATTTTCCGAGATTGATTTTAACTTTGAGTAAAGCATTATTAATGGCTGGAATTTTAGAGGCAAAATCTCCTCCGAAAGAGAAAAGTGCCATAATCATCAATAAAACTCCAGCAAAAATGCTGATGTATTGCTGAATTCCTGCGAGCTGAAAACCTTCGCCAACAATTCCTACAATGGCTCCTAAAATAGAATAAGTGAGAATTCTCCCGAATTGATAAGTAAGATTTTGAAGATGGAAATTAACTTGTTGTTTTTTAGACAATCCTAGCGAAAGCGCAATGGGACCACACATTCCTATACAGTGGAATCCGCTTGCAAAACCTAAACCTAGTGCCGCTAAAATAAGGGTTATTTCCATTCTACGTCATAATCTACTTGGTAATCTTTTCCGTCTTTGGTCCATAAAACTTTTAGCGTATAAGAACCAGGAATCATAAAATTCTTAGGGATTAAAAAGCTATTATCTGCATCTAGTTGCACAGAACCTGTTTTGTCTTGGGTTTTGTCATTGGTTCTGTATAAATAGTACTCTATTTTAGCATTTTCATTGTTGATATCTTTTGGGAAAGCAATTCTAATTCCGTAAGGCAACTGTGCATATTGAGGTTTTGCAGTTAAGTTTGCCGCATTTTTTTTAGCGATGATCACTTTTTCATAAGATAATTCGTCTTCATAATAATTTTCGGTAACCAACTCAGAATTCTGTTTACCAATTGGAAAAATTAAAATTAAATACAAAATAAAGGATATAAAAAGTCCTAAAGCGACTACTATACCATGTCCCCAAGTGAATTTCATTAAAAATATTTTTTAAAAAATTAGAATTGTAACTTAAATGGACCTTCAAAATTAGTTTCGAAAGTGTCTAAAAGTTTTCCTTTAGAATCATAAACGCCAAAAGTAACAATTAATTTTGGTTGGTTGACTTCTTTTTCAGGGAAACTTACATTTACAGTTCCTTTGGTGATTTTGTCACGTTTTAGAGCGATAGTACTGTTTCCACTGAAAATAACTTCACCATGTGTAGGTTTAATTACTTTAATGGTAACCATTTTATCGTCATTAGTTTTGTTTAGAAGAGTGTAATTGTAGGTATTATTAATTTTTCCGTCTTTCACATAGAAAGAACTTCCCGCTGGTTTTATGAATTTAGCTTCTAGACCACCTCTGTTGTTTAATAAATAACCTAAAACACCTACTAATGCTAATAGAACAAGCGAATACGCTTTCATTCTATTCGTAAATTTGAATTTTTCTTCTTTTTCGATTTCGTCTTCTGTAGCGTAACGAATAAGACCTGTAGGTAAACCTGTTTTGATCATTACTTCATCACAAGCATCAATACACATAGTACAGTTGATGCATTCTAACTGTTGACCATTTCTGATATCAATACCAGTAGGACAAACAACTACACACTGATTACAGTCGATACAATCTCCTTTTCCCTCGGCTTTTCTGTCTTCGCCTTTTCTCCATTTTGCTCTGTTTTCTCCTCTTTTATAATCGTAGAAAACGTTTACGGTTTCTTTGTCAATCAATACACCTTGTAATCTACCATAAGGACAAACAAGTGTACACACTTGCTCTCTGAACCAAGCAAAAACGAAGTAAAATAATCCAGTGAAAATTACCATTACAATGAAATTAGTAGGGTATTCTACAGGACCGCCTTTCATGATTTTTAGCGTGTCTTCTACACCTACGATGTACATGAACATCCAGTGAGTAATGATAAGAGAGATGACTACATATACAGACCATTTCAATCCTTTTTTCCAGATTTTTTCTGCATTCCAAGGTTGACTGGCCAATCTAATTTGTTTGTTTCTATCTCCTTCAATCCAAAATTCTATTTTACGGAAAACTCCTTCCATAAAAATAGTTTGTGGACAAATCCATCCACAGAAAATTCTTCCGAAGATTACGGTAAAAAGAATAATGAAAACAAGAGAAGTAATTGCTCCTAATGCAAGAATAAAGAAGTCTTGCGGATAGAATGGTTGCCCGAAAATAAAAAATTCTCTATCGATAATATTTATTTTGAGCATTGCATTTCCATTTATTTTAAGAAATGGAGTAATAAAGAAAATGGCTAATAAAATGAACGTGACAATATCTCTGTAATTGGTAAATTTCCCTTTTGGTTTTTTAGGATATACCCATTTTCTAGAACCCGTTTGTTCTATAGTTGCTACAGAATCTCTGAAGGTTTCTGCATGAATTACTTGACCAGCGCCAAATTGTTCTTCTTTATTAGCCATTTTTGTATGTTATTTATTATAAAAACTAACTTTTCATATTTTCTTATATAACAAATATAATTTTTTAAATTTATTTTTCCCAATTTGCCTTGGTTCCTTGTGGAGCAGCTCCACCAGCAGCATCTGGCATTTCTTGGTTAATGTGGTAGATGTATGCAGCTACTTTTTCGATGTCGTTACCGTTAAGAACTCCATTTTTACCGAAAGCTTGCATTGTAGGATTGTTTGGACTACCATTTTCAACCATGTGGAATACATTTTTGAATAATGTTTTTTCTGGTTGATTGATCCAGAAATCATCTGTTAAGTTTGGTCCAATTCCTCCTTTTCCACCTTCACTGTGACAAGATACGCAGTTTGTTTTGAAGATTTGCTCTCCTTCTGCAATATTATCTGCATTGTATTTTGCAGTTTCGATAGTCGCTTTAGGAGTAACAGCGTCATAAGCTGCGATATCAGCTAATTGCTGTTTGTGCTCTGCTTCATATTCTTTGTCTGGGTGAGCAAAATCTGAAACTGAGTATGCAATTAAATAAACTACTGCATAAATTACGCCAAAATAAAATAGACCTAACCACCATTTTGGTAATTGATTATCTAATTCTTTGATGCCATCAAAACCATGGTCAATAAGGATGTCTTTTTCTTCAACATCTGATTGTTTTTTGAAAGCACTATCATATAATCTTTTGAAATATGGTATTTCTTTTTCTTTTAAGAAAGTAGCTTTTTCTGCATCTGTCATTTGCTTGAATCTTTCGTTTTCAGCTAATGCACCGATCGCATTGAAAATGTATGCTAAAACAATACCTATTACTATGGTTCCCCAGAAATAAGGAGAAGATAAGAAAGAGGTATTTTGTATAAACATGTAAAATAAAAATACTAAGATAAATAATATTGCTACTATGTTTACAAGTACGGGTGTTCTATGTTTCATGACTCTTGTTTTTTAGAACTTTTAATTGTTATGATCATCTTCTAAAGGAGCTCTTTCAACTTCGCTGTAGTGTTTTTTCGGTCTAGAAAGAACGTATAACACAGTGCTGATGAAAAATATGATAAAAATAATCATAGACAATGTTTGGTAGATTCCTGCATTATCTATATTTGCTAAGATATCTTTTATATTACTTGGTATCATATTGAAAAAACTCCTTTATTAGATTATTAATTATTGCTTGCTGTTTTTACTTCGGTAGTTTTAATATCTGTACCTAATCTTTGTAAATAAGCAATTAAAGCAACGATTTCTCTCTTTTCTACAGGAACAAATGCTGCACCTTGTTCTGCTTTTTGAGCATCAAATGCTTTTTTGATTTCAGCATCACCAGAGTAGATGCCTTGTACAATTTTTGCAGCTTGTTCGTCTACTAATTTGTCTACATTATTGATTTCTTCATCTGTATAAGGGTGACCAAATACATTTTTCAATAATACTAATTTATCCTTAGTTTTAGTTCTGTCTAGTTCGTTATAGATTAACCATGGATATCTTGGCATGATAGAACCTGGAGAAGTTACTCTTGGATTTAACATGTGTTTGAAATGCCAAGTATCTGGGTTTTTACCACCTTCTCTGTGTAAGTCTGGTCCTGTTCTTTTAGAACCCCATAAGAATGGTCTGTCATAAATAAATTCACCAGCTTTAGAGTACTGTCCGTTTTTACCATTGTAACGTACAACCTCATCTCTAAATGGTCTAATCATTTGAGTGTGGCACGCATTACAGCCTTCTCTAATGTATAAGTCTCTACCTTCTAATTCTAGCGGAGTATAAGGTTTTACTGATGCGATAGTAGGAACATTATCTTTTACAGTTAATGTAGGGATAATTTCTACCATACCTCCAATTGCTAATGCCACGAAAGATAATAGAGTTAAATATAATGGCATTCTTTCTAACCAAAGGTGTTTTCCTTCTCCTTCTTTTCTAGCGTCAGAAATTTTAGCTAATGCAGGAGCTTCTACTGGAACTTCTTTTTCGAATGAACCTTGTCTTACTGTTGCAATAAGGTTAATTACCATTAGAATAGAACCAGAGATGTATAATAATCCACCTACAAATCTCATTTGGTAGTGAGGAATAATTGCAGTAACTGTATCTAAGAAGTTTTTGTAAACTAATGTTCCATCTGGATTAAATTGTTTCCACATTAGACCTTGTGTAAATCCAGCAACGTATAAAGGAATTGCATAGAAAATAATACCTAATGTACCTAACCAGAAGTGCCAGTTAGCTAATTTTACAGACCAAAGTTTTGTTCTCCAAAGGATTGGTAATAAATAGTAAAGCATACCAAATGCAATGAAACCATTCCATCCTAATGCACCTACGTGAACGTGACCAATTACCCAGTCTGTATAGTGACCGATTTTATTTAAAGTTTTTGTTGCTAAAAGTGGTCCTTCGAAAGTTGCCATACCATAACAAGTAACTGCTACTACGAAGAATTTAAGAACAGGATTTTCTCTTACTTTATCCCAAGCTCCTCTTAAAGTTAATAAACCATTAAGCATACCTCCCCAAGATGGTGCGATAAGAGCAATAGAGAATGTAGTACCTAAAGCTTGTGCCCAACCTGGAATTGCTGCGTATAATAAGTGGTGAGGACCAGCCCAAATGTAAATGAAAATTAATGACCAGAAGTGGATGATAGAAAGTTTATAAGAAAACACAGGTCTATCAGCTGCTTTTGGCATGAAATAATACATTAAACCAAGTACTGGAGTCGTAAGGAAGAATGCTACTGCATTGTGACCATACCACCATTGTACTAAAGCATCTTTTACACCAGCATAAGCTGAATAAGATTTCCATCCTGCAAATGATAATGGAACTTCTAAGTTGTTGAAAATGTGTAACATTGTGATTCCGATCCATCCTGCGATGTAGAACCAAATCGCTACGTAAAGGTGTCTTACTCTTCTCTTGGCAATAGTACCAAACATATTGATACCGAATACTACCCATACTAGAGCAATCATAATATCGATTGGCCATTCGTGTTCTGCGTACTCTTTAGAAGTGTTAATTCCCATAAGGAAAGTAACTACTACAGTAACGATAATTAATTGCCAACCCCAGAAATTAATCCAAGAAAGAACATCACTGAACATTCTTGCTTTTAATAATCTCTGAATAGAATAATAAACTCCTGCGAAAATACAGTTTCCTACGAATGCGAAAATTACTGCACTGGTGTGAAGCATTCTCAATCTACCGAAACCAAATGCGCCTTGAGTTTTTACCAATCCCATAATATTACTATTTGCACTAATAGTAATATCATCTGTACCGAAAATATATTCCGGAAGTGAAGGGAAGAAGAGCAATGTTGCAACGATTAACCCTACCAAGAAGCCTACTATACCGAAGACTACCATTGCGTAAAGAAATGCGCGCACAATGCTGTTGTCATAACTAAACTTTTGTGTTTCCATATTAACTAATCACTTTAATTTTTTTCTGTTTCTTTTTTGTTTTCTGTTTCTTGCTTCTTGTCTTCAAGAAGGATTCTTACAGCGGGAGATTCGTCATCGTCAAACTGACCATTCTTGGCACTAATAATAAATACTATTAGAAAAATTACAGCAATAGAGACGCTGCATATGATCATTAAATAGAGAATTTCCACGATTTTACAAATATAAAATGAATTTGCGCTTCAAAATTAATGTTTTTTAATGACTTTCATCATGGTCTGTTAAAAAAACGTTAATTTAAAAATATTCTAAATAAGATTTTTTTATCTTATTTATTAAAATTTGAAGTATTTTCTTGACCTTAACCATGTTGATAATGAGGTAAATGCAACTACACTTATCGAACTTAAAGGCATCAAAATTGCTGCGAATAATGGTGACATTTCACCGAGTACAGCTGCAGTTAAACCTACCACATTATATAGAAAACTAATCCCAAATGTTAATTTTACAATGATCATAGCATCTTTTGTGAGTGCAAAATAGTCATGCAACTTTGTCAAAACACCTCCATTCATGATCACATCTGAACTCGGCGTGAAAGAATTGGTGTCATCTGCAATCGCAATTCCAATGTTACTTTGTTTCAGCGCACCCGCATCATTTAGTCCATCTCCAAGCATAGCTACTTTTTTCCCTTGATCTTGTAAAGATTTGATATACTCTAACTTATCTTCCGGAGATTGACTAAATCTCATTTCAGTGATATTTGGAATAAGATTTTTAAGCGTTTTCTCTTCTGAAGAATTGTCTCCACTTAATACATGGATTTTATAATCTTTCAATTCTGTTGCCATTTCAGCTAAACCATCTCTATATTCGTTTTTGAAGATAAATTTTCCTAAAAACTCACCATCTCTTTCTATGTAAACGGCACTTTCTAGTGATTTAGCTTCTTGATGAGTGAATTTTGCAGAACCAATTTTGTAAACTTTTCCTCTTACTGTGGCTTCGTACCCTTTTCCTGCAGTTTCTTTGAAGTTTTCAATTGGTAAATATTCGTCTTGTACTTCTAAAAATTCGTAAAGCGATTTAGAAAGCGGATGATTAGAATTTTTGAGTAAAGATTTTATGTTTTTTAAATCAAATTCAGCGATCTCTTTACCTTCAAAACTGATGTTGGCTTTTTTGTTATAAGTAATGGTT
>VFQM010002156.1_pt1 | contig 15319 bp, 15 predicted proteins | sample 3512391 | NCBI WGS metagenome assembly VFQM01 (sample SAMN10412369, study PRJNA504923) | tailings metagenome | isolation source: Replicate 1 from Balatoc abandoned mine | place: Philippines
CTCCAAGTGTATTGTGACTCCACTTAAAAATGTCCGAAATATCCGGGGCAGTTCAGCATCAAGATAGTTTCATCTGATCGACAAGCAAAATGCAGCTGACCCTTTAGATTGCTCTTTAGATTGCTGTTCCGAGATATCGCTATCTCGTGCCCATTTATCGCGACACCCCCTGGGCATGCACGCAGCTGCGTTCCAGTTCGACCAGATGCGGCAGCAGTTCGGAATTCTTCTGTACGTGGAAAATGAATCGCGGCACATCCCGCTCGGTGGTCTGCGCCATGAACGGCTCGCCCCAGAAGCTGAGCAGCGCCTCTGCGCCCCCGCTTCGCTGATTGTCGGCAAGGATGAAGGATGTTGTCTTGCTCAGTTGGCACCAGCGCGGCTCTCTGACCTTGGCGCGTCCCGGACAGGCGGCAATCTTCGGCTGGATGGCCCCATCCCATAATGTCTTCTGGCTTTCATCGAGAACGAACTGGATGGAAGAAACCATGGGATTGTCGATGGCCGGCCGCAGCAGCGCGTCGAACAGTGGCTGGGGACGGTACATCGAAAGGCACAGATTGAACCAGACAGTGTCGCCGCTCATGTGCCTGACGAACTCTGCATTGACGGAACGCAGGTGGCGAGGGCCGACCAGGATTACATCGGAAGGCTTCAGCCCCGCCTGGATCCGCCGCACCAGTTGCGCCGTTTGTTCGACCTGCTCGGCAGTCAGCTCGTTGTTTCGCGCATGGCGCATGAAGTTGATGAACAGCAGCCCCAGGAGAGCCAGCACAATGGGCAGGATGACATGCTCGTCGACGACGTGCAGCAGGTGCAACACGATCGCGACAACCGCGGCCACGATGCCGGCGATTGCATCCCATTCGAAGCTGAGAAATCTCTTTATGTTCATGGACTCGATTGGCTCAGAACACGGCTTCCCCCAATATTACCCTCAATTGCAAATCGCCCGGGCAAGCAACCCGTTCAGCCGCCGCCGTGGGCATGGACACCACGGATCATGCAGGGCCTTCACACTTCTATGCGAGCATCAAATCGGGCTCGTGAATCTTCATTTGTTTCCACGCAACACCTTGATCTGAAACAGCGTATTGCGCTCGTCCTCCTCCAGCGCCTGCTTGATGTGCGACACGGTGACGCGGTAGCGCGGGATGATGTTGTACCTGAGCGCGTTGACGCGCTTCTGGGTCTTGCGCTGCTCGACGACGAAGCGGCGCAGGGCGTTTTCGGCCTCGCCCAGGCGAGCGAGGAAGGCGACTAGCTCGGTCATCCTGGCTCTTGCCTCGTCGAAGCTGGTGTCGGTCCACATCAGGCCCACGGGCTGCAGCGGCAGGGTGCGAGCCTCGACCGAGGGGTATTCGACGCCGACCGAGGAGCGGTGGGTGATGTCGACCTCGACCGAGGGGCCGAAGCCCATGCTGGCCTGGCGCAGGATCTGGCTGCCCATGCGCAGTTCGCAGATCGCCACCCAGCGGTAGGCTTCCTGCAGTTTCAGTTCGGCCTCGCGGCGCATGGCCTTGTATTCCTTGAGGCGGTCCTGCACCACGCGCGTGAGCAGCTCGCGCTTTTTCTCCAGCATGTCGTGGCCCTGGGTGAGGAATTTCACCTGGCGGCCGAGCTGCAAAAGAGCGTTGCGCGTGGGCGGGACTTTGAGCCTTTTCATCTCGAATGTTTACCGCGGAGTTCGCAGAGAACGCAGAGTTTTTTCAGTCTTTCCTCCGCGTCCTCCGCGAACTCCGCGGTTAAATGCTTTCTCCATTGGGCAACTGCCTGTTGGTAGTGCGCGTCGAGGTCTTTCTCCGACAGGCGCGTGAGCGCTTCCTTGGGCAGCAGCGACAGCACTTCCCAGGCGAGGTCGAGGGTCTGGAAGATGGTGCGATCTTCGCGTTCGCCCTGGCTGACGAAGCGGTTCTCGAAGGCCTCGGCGAAAGCGAGATAGCGGTTGTCCTCTTCCGACAGTTCCTCGGCGCCGATGATGGCGGCGAGGCTCCTCACTTCCTGCGCCTTGGCGTAGGAGGCGAACAGCTGGCTGGCGACGCGGGCGTGGTCTTCGCGCGTCATGCCTTCGCCGATGCCGTCCTTCATCAATCTTGAAAGCGAAGGCAGTACCGCCACCGGCGGCTGCACGTTGGCGGCGGCGAGCTCGCGCGACAGCACGATCTGGCCTTCGGTGATGTAGCCGGTGAGGTCGGGCACGGGATGGGTAATGTCGTCCGAGGGCATGGACACCACCGGAATCAGCGTGATGGAACCGTTCTTGCCGCGGATGCGGCCGGCGCGCTCGTAGATTTCCGCGAGGTCGGAATAAAGATAGCCGGGAAAGCCCTTGCGCGCGGGCACGTCGCCCTTGCCGGTGGCGATTTCCCTTAACGCTTCTGCGTAGTAGGTCATGTCGGTCATCACCACCAGCACGTGCATGTCGAGGTCGAAGGCCAGGTACTCGGCGCAGGTCAGCGCCACGCGCGGCAGGATCAGGCGCTCGATGGGCGGGTCGTCGGCGAGGTTGATGAAGGTCGCCACCTGTCCCAGCACCCCGCTCTCCTCAAAGCTTTCCTCGAAAAAGCGCGCGTCGCTGTGCGACACGCCCATGGCGGCGAAGACCAGGGCGAAGTCGCCGTGGCTCTCGGTCTTGCCGGCGTGCAAGAGCTTGGCCTGGCGCACGATCTGCGCGGCGAGGCGGTTGTGCGGCAGGCCGGAGCCGGAAAACACCGGCAGCTTCTGGCCGCGTACCAGCGTGTTCATGCCGTCGATGGTGGAAATGCCGGTCTGGATGAACTCGCGCGGATAGGCGCGCGCGGCCGGGTTGATCGAGGCGCCGTTGACGTTGCGCGAGAGCCTGGAAACGATGGGCGGGCGGCCGTCGCGCGGCTGGCCCACGCCGTTGAACACGCGGCCCAGCACCTCGGGCGCCAGCGCCAGCTCAAAGGGCTTGTCGAGGAAACGCACCCAGGTGCGTTCGAGGTCGAGGTTGTCGGTGCCCTCGAAAATCTGCACCAGAACGAGGTCGGCGGAGGTGCGGATGACCTGGCCGCTGCGCTGGCGTCCCGTGTGGTCGCGCACCACCACGCGGTCGCCCAGCGCCGCTTCGGGCACGCTGCGCATGGCGAGCAGGCCGCCGCGCGCCCAGGCGGCCGAGCTGTATTCGAGCATGCTCATTGGCCGGCCTCCTGTTCCTGCGGCTTCTTCGCCGCCGGGCTGGCGTATTCCGCGCGCAGCGCGTCGAATAGCGGCACGATGTCACGCGCCTCCTGTTTCAGGCCTTCCAGCTCGTCGCTGGCGTAGACGATTTTCCAGCGGCGGGCTTTTGCCAGCAGCGGCAATCTCAGCAGTTCCTGCACCGGCATGCCGAGCCTGAGCATCTCGGCGCCGCGGTTGTAAATATCGATCATCAAGCTGAGCAGCAGGTATTGTTTCTCGGGCGAGCAGAAACTGTCCTTGGCTTCCAGCGCGCTTTGCTGCAGCAGGCCTTCGCGCACCAGGCGCGCGGACTCCAGGGTCCAGCGCTGCTGGCTGGAGAGCGCTTCCACGCCCACCAGGTTGACGATGCGGTTGAGTTCCTCGGCCTCGGTCAACAGGCGCAAGGACTTGTTGCGCAGCAGCAGCCAGTCCTCGCTGATGTTCTCGTGCCACCAGCGCGCGGCGGTGTCGACGAAGAGCGAGAAGCTTTCCAGCCAGTCGACCGAAGGATAGTGGCGCGCATCGGCGAGGTCTTTCGACAGCGCCCAGAAGGTCTGAATAATGTCCTTGGTATGGCTGGTCACCGGCTCGGAGAAATCACCACCGGGAGGCGATACCGCGCCGATCAGGGTCACCGAGCCGTGGCCGCCGGCGAGCGTTTCCACCCGGCCGGCGCGTTCGTAGAAGGCTGCGAGCGTGGAACCGAGATAGGCGGGGTAGCCCTCCTCCACCGGCATCTGGCCCAGGCGGCCGGCGACCTCGCGCAGGGCCTCGGCCCAGCGGCTGGTGGAATCCGCCACCATCACCACGTCGAAACCCTGGTCGCGGAAATATTCGGCGATGGTCATGCCCACGTACACCGATACCTCGCGCGCCACCACCGGCATGTTGGAGGTGTTGGCCACCAGCAATGTGCGTTCCATGAGCGGCCGGCCCGATCTGGGGTCGGTGAGCTTGGGGAAGGTATCGAGCACTTCGGTGAGCTCGTTGCCGCGCTCGCCGCAGCCGACGTAGATCACGATCTGCGCGTCGGACCAGCGCGCGATCTGTTGTTGCAGCACCGTCTTGCCGGCGCCGAACGGGCCCGGGATGGCGCCCTTGCCGCCCTTCAGCAGCGGGAAGAAGGTGTCCATGATGCGCTGCCCGGTGATGAGCGGCTGCACCGCGTGGTCGCGCTTGCTGAACGGACGCGGCATGCGTACCGGCCAGCGGCTGGACAGATGCAGCTTGTGGATGTTGCCCTGACGGTCGCGCACACGACCGATGGCTTCGTCCACCGTGTAATCGCCGGCGGGCGCGAGGTCGATGAGTTCGCCCGCGACCTCTGGCGGCACCAGGATGCGGTGGGTGATGCTCTGGTTTTCCTGCACCGTACCGAGGATGGCGCCGCCGGCGATGCGCGCGCCGACCTTGAGTTCTTCCTGCGGCACGAACGGCCATTTCCTTGCACGGTCGATGGCGGGGATGACGAGGCCGCGCTCAATGCGCTCGCCGGTTTCCTTGAGCATGGTTTCCAGCGGGCGCTGCAGGCCGTCGAAAATGCCGCCGAGGATGCCTGGTCCCAGTTCCACCGACAGCGGCTCGCCCAGTGCCGTGGCCGGCTCGCCGGGGCGCAGGCCTTCGGTGTTCTCGTACACCTGCACGATGGCACGCGCGTCCTCGCGCGCGATGACCTCGCCCATCAATTCCAGCTTGCCCAGCTTGACCTGCTCGCCGGTACGCGCGTTCGGCAGTTCGGCGATGACGATCGGCCCCTGAATGTCGAGGATGCTGCCCTGCCCGCTCATGCCGCGTTACCTGATTGATTGAAAAGCCTGTCCATGATTACGCCCAGCACTTCTTCCCGCATGCGCGCGAGCCGTCCATCGAAAGTATTGTCCACGCGCAGCCTGCCGTCCGCGCTGCGCACCCGCATGCCGCCGCTGGCATGCTCGGCCAGCGGCGCCAGTTCCACCTTGCGCCCCGGGGCGGCCTGCGCTGCCAGTTCGTTCCAGTGCGGGCGCCAGGCATCGAGGTCGCGCGGGTTGAGTTCGGCGACCAGCTCGCCCACGGGCATGGCCTGCGCGGCCTCGGCGAGATAGTCCTGCAGCACTGCGTGGTAGCGCGGCGCGTCCTGCGTGAGCTGTTGCAGGCGCCTGGCCACTTCATGCAGCACGTCCTGCGCCAGCGCCCAGCGCAGGCGGTCGTGTTCGCTGTCCATGCGCAGCTTCGCAGCCTGGATGATCTGGCGGCACAGCCGCTCCGCTTCCAGCTGGTAGCGCTGTTCCTCGCCCTCTTCCAGCTTGCGCAGCCTGGCCTGCAACTCCAGCCCGATCTGTTCGCTCGCGTCATGCGCCTTGCGCAAGTGCTGATCGGCAAGCGCCATCGCCTGCGCGTTCAGCAATCCTTCGAGTTTCTCGCTGTGCTGGCTCATGCCGCCTCTCCTTGAAAGCCGATCAGCCGGTCCACGTCGGAATGGAATTCGCCCGCGCCGGCGAGCGAGGGCACCTGCACCACCACGATGCGCCCGCCCTCGCTGCGCACGCGCGCAAGCCACGGCCCGGGCGCATCGGCCAGGCTGGACTCGATCAGCACCAGCGCCTTTTCCTTGTTCGTCACCAGCGACTTGAGCAGAGATTCCAGCTCGTCGGCGCCGGCATTGGGCACCACTTCCACGCCCGCGAGGCGAAAGCCGTCCATCAGCGGCGCCGAGCCCAGCGCGATGATGCGTGTTGCCGACATCAGATCTTGCCCAGGAGCAGGATCGACATGACCAGGCCGTAGATGGCGATGCCTTCGGCCAGGCCGAGGTAGATCAGGGTACGGCCGAACATTTCCGGCTTCTCCGCCACCACGGCGAGCGCGGCGGAACCGACCGGCCCCAGCGCCAGCGCCGCGCCGATGGCGGCCAGACCGGTCGGCAGACCGATGCCGAGGATGGCGACACCGAGGCCCATGCTGATCTCGCCGCGCGCGGCCACCGCCGTGGTCTCGGCCATGACTTCCTGCGCGCCCAGCACCATCAATCCCAGGAAAGCCAGGGCGAAGACGCCGAAATTGCCGAGCAGCCAGCCGCGCGCGCGCTTCGGCGAGGCGACGCGCTTGTCCGGCGACAGTTCCAGGTAGACCCCCAGGGCGATAAGCCCGACGACGCTGAGCGTCATGATCCCTGCGATAAAAATCATGCTGTTCTCCTCTTCAGGTTTTCAAATGATGTTGCTTGCGCAAAACGAGGGGCTGGAAGGCGCGCCCGCTGCCGCTGTAGAAGCGCGAAAAGCCTTCGTAGTATTCCAGGCGCAGCACCTGGATGGCGACGATGGCGCCTTCCAGGCCGAGAGTGATGATGTTGCCGACGACCAGCGTGATCCAGCGCCCCGTGGTGCCCAGGCTGTCGGCGATGGTGAACACCGCCAGCGCCAGCGCCACGTGGTTGATGGAAAAGGCGGCGACGCGCATGAAGGACAGGGTGTTGGAAAAGAAGCCGATCACCGACTCGAAGGTCTCGATGACCACGGTCAGCAGGCGCTCGGCCAGGCCGCCGCGATTTTCCAGCCAGTTCCACGCCAGGATGGCGGCAAGCCCCGCGCCTGAAAACATGGCCGCGATCGCGCCGAACTCGCCGACGGTCGCCAGCCCGTATACCCCCGCCGCCGCACCGAGGTACAGAAACAGTCCGGCCACGCCCCCGGCGTCGAACAGCGCGCGCGAGACCATGCCGGCCGCCAGGCGGTTGTAGATGGTCAGCAGCTGGGTGACAGTGATGAAGCCCACGCCCCACCACACCGCCGCCAGCAGCATGCGCACCGGGTCGTGCAGCGGCGAGACCCACAACGGTTCGATGACGGTCTCGAAGCCGAAGATGCTGCCGTAGGCGAAACCGAAGGCGGTAGCAGACAGGCCGGCGCCGACGAACAGCGGGCGAAAGCGCCTGGCCTTGCCGCGCAGGGCGAAGGCGCCGGCGGCGATGACCAGGCCCTGGCCGATATCGCCGAACATCATGCCGAACATGAGCACGAAGGAAATCGCGAACAGCCAGGTAGGGTCGAATTCGCCGTAGCGCGGGATGCCGTAGTTGCGCACCAGGTCGGAGAAGGGGCCCAGCCAGTCTGGATAGCGCACGGCCGAGGGCACGCTGTCTAGCTCGGACTTCAACGGCGGCCTCAACTGCAGGACATAACGGTCGGCCAGCCGTGCATCCAGCGCCTGGCGCATGCGCTCGACTTCGCGCTGCGGTATCCAGCCGGTGATGAGGGCAAGGCCGCCGCGCGCACGCAGGGTTTCGGCGGAAATGCGCGCGTAGGGCTCGGCCAGGGCCATGCCCTTGCGCACCTCGTGCAGTCTTGCGTCGACGTTGCCGAGCGTATCCTGGTGGCGCATTTCGCAATTCTGCAATTGCTGGCGCAGTTCCACGGCAGCCTTTTCCAGCGCTTCCCTGGCCTTGTCCGGGTGCGCCAGCAGTTCGGGTTCCAGCGTCATCTCCTGCCAGCCAGCCGCATCCAGCACACCGCGTATCGCAGCGTCCTTGCCGACCGGGCCGATCGCCACGGCATAGGCCCTGCCCTCCCCGACATCGAAGACTTCGAGCATGAAGCCGGATAATTCCAGCGCCTCGGTCAGCCGTGCGATATTCGCTTCCGGCACCGTACCGACGCGGGTTTGCAGGAAGCGCTTGGGACGTGCGAGCCAGGCGAGATCAACATCGAGCGCGCGAAAGTGCTCGAGCGACTTGAGCAGGCCGGCATTGTGCTCCATCGCCTCGGCGAGGCGGCGCTTGTCTTCCTCGCAGCGCGAGGCCACGGCCCACAACTCGCCCAGCCAGTCGTTCCATGCCTGCAATTCATCGAGCGTGGGCGCATCCGGCAGGACAGGCGGCGCAGCGGACTCCTCGTAAACGGCCTCCAGGTCCGCCGGCGGCATCGGCCCGAAGTGCTCCAGAATCTTGTTCAGCCGGGCGTTCGCTTCGGCAAAGACTTCGGCGTAGCGGTCGCCCGGGGTGTCCGGCAGGTCGCGCTCCCAGGCCAGGCTCTTCTCCGGAGTAAAAATGCCGTAGGTCGCCAGCAACAGCGAGGCCTGCGGCGCATCCGCGTTCAGTACCCAGAGCGAGACATGCTGCATGCTGAGCGGCTTGAACATGACTATGCCGCCTCCGCTTCGGCGCCGTTGCGCACCTCGGCCAGCCCCATCGCCTGGCGGATGGTCTGCGTGTCGAGTCCGAGGACCTGCCCCTTGAGCGCCGCGCGCACCTGCTTGAGGTCGCGCTCGCGCAGGATGAGGTAGGCAAAGGCGCGGGCGAAGCCCGGCGCGTTCGAGCGCAGGACGACATGCGCCGCGCGCGCGGCCTTGCCGTCCATGACGGTAAACACCCGGTAAACGCTGTCCGCCTCGGCCAGCCAGCCGCGATAGGGTTGCGGAAGCGCCGCCACCACTTCCTCGAAACGGTTGAGCACCGACAATTCCTTGAGCAAGGTCGAAGAAAGCCGGTAATGGCTGGGAACCAGCAGGTAGTACACCTGCGATGGCGGCAGCTTGTAAAGCAGCCGATAACGCAACAGCCAGACCAGGTTGATGCGGTCGATCAGCATTTCCATCAGGCTGTGGAACGGCTTGCCGAACGCGGCCTCATGCTGGCGCGCGAGTTCGACCAGACCGTGATAGAAACGGCGGTCGAGTGCGGCATCGAGCTCGAACAGCTGCGGCTGCGCCTCGAAGGCGCGCCGCGCAAAGCGCACGATGTCGGCGTAATGCGTGGCTTCAAGACGGCGCAGCAGTTCGCCGACATCTTCGGTCTGCAAGAGGTCTTCCACCGGCAGCGAGGCCAGGAAACCGAGGTCGATCAGTTCCTTGCGCACGGCAGCGATGGGCGTATGCGAGACTTTTGCGCGGAGAATGGCCTTGAGGTTGGAAAGCTCGAAACGCAGCGTCCAGTACTCCAGGAACCTGCGCGCTTCGCCTGCGGCGCGCATCAGGATGAGGATGTCGTCAAGCTGGCTGCGGATGATGGATTGTTCCAGGTAGCGCCCCGCTTCGAGGTCGGCCAGGGTCTGCGAGAGGCCGGCGCGCACCAGCACGGCGGCCCGCTCTTCCGCACTGCCTTCGGCCAGGACGGGAAGCTCGGCCTCGCGCAGCAGGCGCGCGGCCATCAGGCTGACACGGGCATCAAGATAACGGTTGAGCATGGTTGGCTTTGGCTGCGCGCATCAGCACCCGCGTGCGCAGGGTTCAGCGCCGGCCGAGGATCAATGCCAGCGCGTCCTCGACTGCGGATTCCTCGTTGCCTGCCGCAAGCGCCCGCAGCGAGCGCATCCGCGCGGCGGATACCGCTTCGAGCTCGGCGATGCGCCGCTGCGCGCCCTCCTCGGCTGTGGCGAGAAAAGGCCTGCGCCGGGCTTCGGCCTGCTTCTCGAATTCGATCTCGGCGCGGCGCGCCTCGTCGAGCGCGTCCTGGATGATCTGCCTGCGTGCCGCGTCGGCCGCCTCGACCTTGTCTTCGGCGTCCTTTTCGGCAGCCAGCAGTCGCTTGAGGATGTCTTCCATCAGCCGGCGAAGTTCACCAGCATGCCGAGGCCGGCCAGCGAAATGGCGGCGCCGGCCATGCCCAGGTAGAGCTGGCGCAATTTGCAGCCGGCGAGCACGCCAGCGCCATGCAGCAATATGGTGGCCGCCAGCATGCCAAAGCCATAACCCCAGGGCGAGGCGGCGAGCGGCATTTCCTGGCCGTGGGCGACGCCGTGGAACAGCGCGAAGCCCCCGGTCAACATGACGGCGAGCGGCAGCAGCATGTGGCGGCGCTAGACTACCAATGCGCCCAGGGCCAGCACCGACAGCGCAATGCCGGCTTCCATGCCGGCGAAGGTCACGCCGCTCATGCCCAGCATCGCGCCGACCGCCATGGCGCTGACGAAGCTCAGCGGCAAGACCCACAACGCGCGTCCGCCCTGCTGCGCCGCCCACAGGCCCACCGCCACCATGGCGAGCAGATGGTCGAGTCCGCTGAAGGGGTGCAGCATGCCGGCGATCAGTCCGGCGTCATGGGTATGCACGCCCTGGCCGTGCGCCCAGGCGGCGGGCGCGGCGACTGCAATCGTCAACAGTGCGAGTTTTTTGATATCCATATTCTTCCCTTCTCAATAATTCATATTTACCGCGGAGTTCGCGGAGTTATCTTTAGTTTTCCTCCGCGTACTCCGCGAACTCCGCGGTCAAACGTTTTTAGCGCACTTTCACCTTCACCAGCTCTTCCCCATCCGGGTCGGTCACGTGCACCGCGCAGGCGAGGCAGGGATCGAAGCTGTGGATGGTACGCAGGATTTCGATGGGCTGCCTGGGATCGTGCAGCACGTGGTTGTGCTGCAGTGCCGCCTCGTACGCCCCGGGCTGGCCGGCGGCATCGCGCGGGCCGGCGTTCCAGGTCGAGGGAACCACCGCCTGGTAGTTGGCGATTTTCTCGTCCTCGATGACGATGTAATGCGCGAGGCCGCCGCGCGGCGCTTCCATGAAGCCGGCGCCCTTGGCGCTCTTGGGCCAGCTCGATGGCTCCCACAGTTTCTCGTTGAAGGTGCGGGTGTCGCCGGCCTTGATGTTGGCCATCAACTGGTCGAACCAGCCCTGCATGGCGTCGGCCATGATCTTGGATTCCAGCGTGCGCGCAGCGGTGCGGCCCAGTGTCGAGAACAGCGCCTCTACCGGCACGTCGAGCTTGTTGAGCGTTAGCCCCACCAGTTCCCTGGTCTGCTCGTGGCCATTGGCATACAGCATGAGCACGCGCGCCAGCGGGCCGACTTCCATGGAATGTCCCTTCCAGCGCGGCGATTTGAGCCAGGAATACTTCTGGTCGACGTCGAGGTGCTGGTAGGGCGGCTTGGGGCCGGTGTAGTTGAATTCGGTCTCGCCCTTGTAGGGATGCAGGCCGGTCTCATCGCCCACGCTGTACTTGTACCAGGAGTGGGAAACGAATTCCTGTATCTCGCCGTCGGCGTGCAAGTCCACCGGATGGATGGTGGAAAGGTCGCGGTTGAGAATGGCGCCGCGCGGGATGAACATCGAATCGGTGTCCCACATGGTCTTTTCGGGGAAGTCGCCGTAGGTGAGGAAATTGCCCAGCCCCTCGCCCATGCCGCCCCACTCCTTGTAGAAGCCGGCAATGGCCAGGGTGTCGGGCACGTAGACCTGGTCGACGAACTGGCGCATCTGGGTGATGACGTTCTGCACCGTCTGCAGGCCGACCAGGTTCAGCGCCGTGCCGGCCTGATGGCCGCCGCGGCCCTTGCCGCCGTGCCCCTGTTCGCTGATGGCGCAGGGCACGCCGCCGACCAGGAACATGGGGTGCGGGTTCTTGCCGCCGAAGATGGCGTGCAGCTTGACCACGTCACGCTGCCAGGCGAGCGCTTCCAGGTAATGCGCCACCGCCATCAGGTTGGCCTCGGGCGGCAGCTTGTAGGCCGGGTGGCCCCAGTAGGCGTTGGAGAAGATGCCGAGCTGGCCGCCTTCGACGAAGTTCCTGATCTTCTTCTGCACGTCGGCGAAGTAGCCCGGCGAGGACTTGGGATAGCCGCTGATGCTCTGTGCAAGCTCCGAGGTCGCCTTGGGGTCGGCCTTGAGCGCCGACACCACGTCGACCCAGTCGAGCGCGTGCAGGTGGTAGAAGTGCATGACGTGGTCGTGCACGTACTGCGCGGCGATCATCAGGTTGCGGATCAGCTCGGCGTTGCGCGGAATCTCGTACTTCAAGGCATCTTCGACCGCGCGCACGCTGGCGATGCCGTGCACCAGGGTGCACACGCCGCAGATTCTTTGCGCGAAGGCCCAGGCGTCGCGCGGATCGCGGCCGCGCAGGATGATCTCGATGCCGCGCACCATGGTGCCGGCGGAATAGGCCTGGGTGATCTTGCCGCTGGGGTCGGTTTCCGCCTCGATGCGCAAATGGCCTTCGATGCGGGTGATGGGGTCGACGACGACTCTGTTTGTTTTGGCGTCCTGCATGGCAGTCATTAAATTTCTCCGTGAAGTATTCAAACCAAGCTGAAAATCGAACAAGGAGGACAAGAGAACAGGAGGAAAGACTCGCCTTTGATTTTCCTCATGTACTCCTGTCCTCTTTGTAAAAGCACTTTCTTCATGCTCAGTCTTCCAGGTGTTCAGCCAGCAGTTCTGGTCAGGCCCAAAAGTTGCGTGTTCATCTCGAAGTGGTCGATGCTCTCTTCCAGCGTGATGCGGCAGTTGGCGCAGAAGGTCACCATGGTGTTGACGCCGGTTTCCTCGATCTGCGCCTTCTTGCGTTTGAACGCGGTAAAGCGCAGTTCCTCGGCCGCCGGCTCGTGGATGGCGGAGGCGCCGCCGCCGCCGCCGCAGCACCAGTTCATCTTGCCGTGGTCGGTCATGGGGCGGAACTCGACCACCACTTCCTTGAGCAGGGCCTCGGGTGCGTTGAGCACGCCGCCGCGGCGCACGATCTGGCAGGGGTCGTGCAGCGTCACCGGGGTCTTCAGCTTGTCCTTCATTTTCAGCACGCCCTTGGCGCGCAGCTCGTCGAGCAGTTCGAGCACGTGCACGACCTCGAACCTGAACGGCCGGCCGACGAGGTTGGGGCCTTCCCAGCGGATGGCCATGTAGGCGTGGCCGCACTCGGGCGACAGCACCTTCTTCACACCCAGCTTCTCGGCGGCGTTGACGATGCGCGAGACGATCTCGCGCGCGAGGTCGCTGTTGCCGATCTGGATGCCGGCGTTGGTGGCCTCGAAGGCTTCCGACGACAGCGTCCAGGTGATGCCCGCCTTGTTGAATATCCTGGCCAGCGCGCCGATGTACTCGGGATAGTTGACGATCTCCATCGAGGACAGCAGCACCATGTACTCGACGCCGGCCTGGTCGACGGGGACCTTGTGGCCGCTGTCCGCCTCGACGTGCTTGATGACGTTCTGCACCGCCGGCCACTTGAGCCCCATGGGCCCGCCCAGTTCGACCGTGCGCTTGGTGGCGTTGACGATGCCCTCGGGCGCGTGGCCCGACACCGCCATGCCCTCGCGCAGCTTGCGGATCATGTAGGTGAGATCATTTCCCACGGGGCACACCATGCTGCAGCGCCCGCACATGGTGCAGCTGTCGTAGACCAGTTCGCTCCAGGCTTCCAGTTCGTCATCGGTGACGGGCTTGGCGAGGCCGGTCATTTTCGCCAGGCGTCCCAGCAGGGTGTATTCCTGCTGGTACACGCGCTTCAAGGGCTCCAGCTTGTGGATGGGGGTGTACCTGGGATCGCCGGTCTCGGTGTAGAACAGGCAAGCCTCGGCGCACAGGCCGCAGTGCACGCAACTGGCGAAGAAGCTGGCGACCGGCGCGTCGATCACTTCCTTCAGCGCGTTGATGCCTTTTTGTAATGAAGCGCTCATATTCTTCTCCCCCCTTAGACTGGCACGCCGCGCTTGCCGCTGATGTCGCCGTTGTACCAGCGTGAGGCGAACAGCGTGAAGACGTGGATCAGCTTGGTGAACGGCAGCGCGACCAGCAGCAGTTCGACGCTGAGGATGTGCAGCGCCAGCATGGTCGTGTACGGCAGCAGCAGGTGCTTGACGGCGAGAAAGCCGGTCAAGAGCGGCAGGAAGGTCAGCATCCAGGCAGCATAGTCGCCGACGGTGGAGAGATAGCGCTTGACCGGATTGTTGATGCGGTCGAACAGCACCAGGAGCATGGTCGCCAGCGTCACCACCGTCACCGCGTCGATCACCTGCGAGGGCAGGCCCGGCCAGGACAGGCCGAGCAGGCTGTCCACCAGCTTGATGTGCGGCGCGAACAGGAACACCACGATGAACAGGCCGATGTGAAAGATGTAGCCGCCGATGTAGCTGATCGGCGAGCGCTTGAGCATGCCGTGCGGCGGCATGGAGCGGCGCACGACGGTGTGCCAGCCGGAGGCGCCGGAAACGCTGCGCGCCGGCGCCAGGTCTTTCTTGCGCCCCAGCGTGTAGATTTCGACCAGGCGCCACAGCATGCCCAGGATGAACAGGCCGATGGCGATGTTGAGGCCCGGGCCGCGCGCCCAGGTCAGGAGTTCCATCTCGTTCATCCTATTTCTCCAGGTCCGTGAGCTGAGTCTTCTCGTGCGCGGCCTTGGCGGCGTTCTTGGACGCGCGGTTGGCAACCGACACCGCCGCGCCCGCTGCCACGCCGACGGCTGCCGCCGCGCCCACGTACTTGAGCGGGTTGGCCGGGGTGGAGAGCGCCTTGTAGAAGCCGCCAGCATCCCAGAAATCCGGCTCCGAGCAGCCGATGCAGCCGTGGCCGGACTCGATGGGGAAGGAAGTCGAATCGTTCCACTTGGTGGTGGCGCAGGCGTTGTAGGTCACCGGCCCCTTGCAGCCCAGTTCGAACAGGCACCAGCCCTTGCGCGCGCCTTCATCGTCGAAGGTCTTGGCGAACTTGCCCTGGTCGTAGAACGGGCGGCGGTAGCAGCGGTCGTGGATGGTCTCGCCGTAGAAGGCCTTGGGCCGGCCGAGGCCGTCGAGCTCCGGCAGCGTGCCGAAGGTGAGGTAATGCGCCAGCACGCCGGTGATGACCACGGGGATGGGCGGACAGCCGGAAATGTTGACGATGGGCTTGTCCTTGATGATGTCGGACACCGCCACCGCCCCGGTGGGGTTGGGGTTGGCCTTGGGGATGCCGCCGAAGGCCGCACACGAGCCGAGCGCGACGATGGCGGCCGCGCCCTTGGCGGCTTCCTTCAACAGGTCGAGGTTGCTGCGCCCGGCGATGCAGGAATAGGCGCCGTCCAGGCCCGTCGCCACCGAACCGTCGACGATCAGCACGTATTTGCTGAAGTTGTCCTTCATCGCGTTGTGCAAGGCTTCCTCGGCCTGATGGCCGGCGGCGGCCATCAATGTCTCCTGGTAATCCAGCGAGATCATGTCGAAGATCATGCCCTCAACGCTGGGCGTGTGCGAACGGGTGATGGATTCGGTGCAGCCGGTGCATTCCTGGAACGGCAGCCAGATCACCGAGGGGCGCTTGGCCTTGCCCAGGGCTTCGGCCATGGCGGCGGCTGCGCTCGGCGGCAACGCCATCAGCGAGGCCAGCGAGGCGCAGTACTTGAGAAAGGTGCGGCGGGACATGCCCTCTCGCTCCATGTGGTCCAACAGGGTTTCTTCCTTGTCCATATTTTCGCGCCTCCCTC
>VFQM010002157.1_pt1 | contig 15305 bp, 10 predicted proteins | sample 3512391 | NCBI WGS metagenome assembly VFQM01 (sample SAMN10412369, study PRJNA504923) | tailings metagenome | isolation source: Replicate 1 from Balatoc abandoned mine | place: Philippines
TCGCCGACCGGGCGCGAGAAGTTGCAGACGAGGTAGGCGACCGGCGTCTGCACGCCGGCGGCCGTCTCGCGCCGGCCGCGCGCGTCGTTCATCCAGGCGCCCCCCTTCTTCTCCTCGCGCGCGTAGAGGTCGAGGTAGAACTGGCCGACCAGCCCGCCGTCGAGGTTCTCGATGCGGAAGAAGCGCACGTCTTCGTGCCACACCGGTGCGGTGTCCGGCTTTACCTTGACCGAGAACAGCGTTTCGACGACGCGGAAGAGACCCGCGAGCACCTTCGGTTCGGTGAAGTACTGCTTCACTTCCTGGTCGGAGAAGGCGTACTCCTTCTGCATCAGCTTTTCCGAGACCCAGGCCATGTCCCACGGTTCGAGCGGGTCGAGCTTCAGTTCGTCGCGGGCGAAGGCGCGCAGCGCGGCGATGTCCTTCTCGGCGAAGGGCCGGGCCTTTCTCGCCAGCTCGCGCAGGAAGTCGAGCACCTGCTGCGGCGACTCGGCCATCTTCGGCACCAGCGAGATTTCGGCGAAGTTGTGGTAGCCGAGCAGCTTCGCTTCCTCGGCGCGCAGCTTGAGCAGCTGGCGGATCAGCGGCGCGTTGTCGAGTTCTGATTTGCCGGCGGGGAAGACCTCGGACGCGCGAGTGGCGTACGCGCGGTACATGCGTGCGCGCAGTTCGCGATTGTCGGCGTACTGCATCACCGGGCCGTACGAGGGGGCGTGCAACGTGAAGCGCCAGCCCTCGACGCCAGCCTTCTCGGCGCTGGCGCGGGCGGCCGCGATGACATCGGCGGGCAGGCCGGCGAGGTCCTTCTCGTCGGCGACCGTTTCCGCCCAGGCATTGGTCGCGTCGAGCAGGTTCTCCGAGAACTTCGCGGCGAGCGCCGCGGCTTCCTCCTGCAGTTCCTGGAAGCGCGGTTTCAGATCGTCAGGCAGCTCTGCGCCGGACAGGCGGAAATCGCGGATCTCGTTGTCGACGATGCGCTTCCGGGCCGGCGACAGCGTCGCGTACTCGGGGCCGGCGGCGAGCGCCTTGTACTTCGAGAAGAGCGCCAGGTTCTGGCCGAGCTCGGAGTAGAAGCGCGTCACTTCCGGCAGCAGGTCGTTGTAGGCCTCGCGCCACGGCGGGATGTCGTTGACCGAATGCAGGTGGCCGACCACACCCCAGGCGCGTGACAGGCGCTCGACGCCATCGGCGAATGGTTCGGCGAAGTCCTGCCAGGTCGCCGGCACGGTGCCGCCGGTCAGGCGCTCGACGAGCTCGCGGGCATTGCCGAGCAGGGTGGTGATCGCCGGGCGGACGTGTTCGGGGCGGATCAGGTCGAAGCGGGGCAGGTCGGAGAAGTCGAGCAGCGGGTTGTCGTTCATGTCTGTCGCCGAAATGAAGGCGGGCGGCCGGGCCGCCCGCTGGAGGTGATCGATGGTCGCTATTCTACAAGGTCGCGGTAGGCGTGCCACGACGCGTGACCGAGCAGCGGCATCAGTGCGATCAGGCCGAACAGCAGCGTCGCGAAGCCGAGCAGCGTCAGTGCCACGATCGTCGCCGCCCACAGCAGCAGCGGCCCGGGGTTGGCGGCGAAGGCGCGCAGGCTGGTCATCGCCGCGGTGACGAAATCGGCGTCGCGGTCGATCAGCAGCGGCACCGAGACGACGCTGAGCATGAACACGACCAGCGCGAGAACGGCGCCGACCAGCAGCCAGACCAGCGCCAGCTCGCCGTTGCCGGCGGCGATGCGGGTCGCGAAGTCGACAACGTTGGCCGCCTGCCGCCCTTCCGCGATGCCGGCGAAGAGCACCGCCGAGAAGCGCTCCCAGGCCACCCAGAGCAGGATCAGCAGCAGGCCGAAGAGGGTCAGCCCCTCGCGGCCGCGTGCGAACCCGTTGAGCGAATCGGAAAAGCGCGAGTCGAATCCACGCTCGCTGCGCCGGCTCAGTTCGTAAAGGCCGGTGCACAGCAGCGGCGCGACGATCAGGAAGCCGGAGACGGCGACCAGGAAATGCTGCGGGCTGCGCCACAGCGAGACCAGCAGCAGGTCGCCGGCGATGGCGAAGAGCAGGCCGTAGGCGATGCTGGCGATCGGCGTTCGTCCGATGTCGCGCCAGCCGGCGGCGAGCCAGCCGGAGATGTGGGCGGTGCTGAGCTGCCGGACGCGCGGCAGTGGAAAGTGGCGGTCGAGCGAAGCGAAGGGGTGTGCCATGGCGGTCCTCCCGGGGCGGCGGAATGCCGCTGCAGGATGGACAGCGCGCAACCAGGGAAAGTTCTGGCGGCTTCAAGCCGGCAGCTCGGGCACCGGATGGCGATGCCCGAGCCCGGCAGGAGAGGGCTCAGACCAGCGGCTGGCCGGTCAGACGTTCGTAGGCTTCGCGGTACTTGGCAGCGGTCCGGTCGACGATGTCGGCCGGCAGGTTCGGGCCGGGAGCCGTCTTGTTCCAGTCCAGCGTTTCCAGGTAGTCGCGCACGAACTGCTTGTCGAACGACGGCGGGTTCCTGCCTTCCTCGTACTGGTCGGCTGGCCAGAAGCGCGAGGAATCGGGCGTCAGCGCCTCGTCGATCAGGTGCAGCGTGCCCTTGGCGTCGATGCCGAACTCGAACTTGGTGTCGGCGATGATGATGCCGCGCGTCGCTGCGTAAGCGGCGGCTTCCTGATAGAGACGGAGCGCGACATCCTTCGCCTGTGCCGCCAGCGAGGCGCCATCGAAGCCGGCGCCGAGCACCTTGGCGCAATGTACCTGCGCCTCTTCGAAACTGATGTTTTCGTCATGCTCGCCGATGTCGGCCTTGGTCGCCGGCGTGAAGATCGGCTGCGGCAGCTTCTGCGCCATCTTCATGCCTGCCGGCAGCTTGATGCCGCAGACGGCGCCGGTGGTCTGGTAGTCCTTCCAGCCGGAGCCGATCAGGTAGCCGCGAACCACCGCCTCGATCGGCAGCGGGCGCAGACGCTTGACGACAACGGCGCGGCCACGCACCTGGTCGCGCTCGCCGGCGGCGACCACCGACTCCGGATCGACGCCGGTCAGCTGGCCGGGAACGATGTGGGCGAGCTTGTCGAACCAGAAATTGGCCACCTGTGTCAGCACCTTGCCCTTGTCCGGGATCGGATTCGGCAGAATGACGTCGAAGGCCGACAGACGATCCGAGGTGACGATGAGCAGCTGCTCGTCGTTCACGGCGTAGATGTCACGGACCTTGCCGCGAGACAGCAGCGGCAGGCTCTTGATGGTCGATTCGAAAAGGGGAGCGGTCACGGCGGGTTCCCTGAAGGCGATGGTTGTTTCGGAAAGCTGCAATTATAGGCTAATGGGCCGCATTCTCTTCGGCTGCGAGTGCCTTGCGCATGCGGCGGATGCCGAGTGCGACGCCGCCGGCGATGAGCGGGATCGAGAGTGCGGCGGCGACATCCGGCGACAGGGCCGGCAGTACGGTCTTGTTCAGCCCCTTCGCCAGGTACTGCACAAGCTGCGAGCCATAGTAGGTGATGGCGAAGACGGACAGACCTTCGACCGTTTCCTGCAGGCGCAACTGCAGCTTGGCGCGACGGTTCATCTGGCTCAGCAGTTCCTGGTTCTGGCGTTCCAGTTCGATGTCGACGCGGGTCCGCAGCAGCGCGCTCTTCCTGGCGATGCGCGTCGACAGATCGCTCTGGCGGTCGGCGACCGACTGGCAGGTGGCCATCGCCGGTGCCAGTCGGCGTTCCATGAATTCCCGGATCGGCGGAAAGCCGGTCAGCCGTTGTTCGCGCAGATCGTCGATCCGCTGCTGCACCAGCCGGTAGTAGGCTCGCGCAGCCCCGAAGCGATAGGCGGTGCGCGTCACCGACTGCTCGACCTCGGCTGCCAGCCGCGTCAGGCGCGTGAGCAGGCGGCGTTCGTCCTCGGGAGAATCGGCGACGCTCATGGCGTCCATCAATCCGGCCAGCTCCTGCTCGCACCTGCCGAGGAAGCGGCCGGTTTCCTTGGCGACCGGAAACGCCAGCAGGGCCATCATGCAGTAGGTCTCGATTTCGAGGATGCGCTGAACGGTACGCCCGGCCTGTCGGTGACGCAGGTGTTCGTCGATGACGGTGAAGCGGGAAAAACCGTCTTCCAGGCGGAAGCTGGATATGACCCAGGCCGCACCTTCGGCGACGCGGGTGGCGACCACGGCATCGCCGCTGCGGGCAATCCGGTCGAGCACTTCTTCGGGCGGATTCTGCGCAGCGGCACAGAACTCGATATGGCTGGCGGCGATGACCTGGCCGGGAATCCCGCCGACCCAGTCGGCGGGAAAGGCGGCCAGCGCAGTCGTTTCGTCCGCATCGCCGGCGATTTTTCGGCGAAAGAAGGTGTAGCCGGAGAATTCGGTGTGCCGCTCCCATTTCAGGCGCAAAACACCGGTGTCGAGCACCCAGTGCTCCCCTTCGACGACCGGGCAGAAATCGGTGCCGAGCACCCCGCAGAGGCGTGCCAGGTGCGCTTGCTCCTCGTCGGCGCTGCTGCCTGCATGTACGACGGCGAGGTAGCTGATCCATTCCGGGCCGGGGATGGCCACCGGCGGCCGCGAGTGGATCTCGGCGTTGAGGCGGTGGCGCAGGGGGTGTTCCGCAATCGGCAGCATGGAGGCGCCCGAAAAAGAAAACGGCACCGAGTGTAGCACCCGGTGCCGCTTCAGGTTATTGATTACTTTACGATTTGGTTCAGTTCGCCCTTGGCGTAGCGTTCTGCCATCTTCTCCAGCGTCAGCGGCTTGATCCTGCTCGCCTGGCCGGCGCAGCCGAAGGCCTCGAAGCGGGCGAGGCAGATCTTCTTCGCCGCTTCGCGGGCCGGCTTCAGGTAGTCGCGCGGGTCGAACTTCGACGGGTTCTCGAACAGGTAGCGGCGGACGGCACCGGTCATCGCCAGGCGGATGTCGGTGTCGATGTTGACCTTGCGCACGCCGTGCTTGATGCCGTTCACGATCTCCTCGACCGGCACGCCGTAGGTTTCCTTCATGTCGCCGCCGAACTCGCGGATCTCGGCCAGCAGTTCCTGTGGCACCGACGACGAGCCGTGCATCACCAGATGGGTGTTCGGGATGCGCGCGTGGATTTCCTTGATGCGGTCGATGGCGAGGATGTCGCCAGTCGGCTTCTTGGTGAACTTGTAGGCGCCGTGGCTGGTGCCGATGGCGATCGCTAGCGCGTCGCAGTTTGTCTGCTTGACGAAGTCGGCGGCCTGGTCCGGGTCGGTGAGCAGTTGCTCGCGCGTCATGTGGCCTTCGGCGCCGTGGCCGTCTTCCTTGTCGCCCTTCATCGTCTCCAGCGAGCCAAGCACGCCCAGTTCGGCTTCGACCGAGACGCCGATGGCGTGCGAGAACTTGACGACTTCGCGCGATACCGCGACGTTGTACTCGTAGGACGAGGTGGTCTTGCCGTCGGCTTCCAGCGAGCCGTCCATCATCACCGACGAGAAACCGGAGCGGATCGCCGCCATGCACACCGCCGGGCTCTGGCCGTGGTCCTGGTGCATGACGATGGGGATGTGCGGATAGGCTTCGAGCGCGGCCAGGATCTGGTGGCGCAGGAAGGGCTCGCCGGCGTACTTCCGGGCGCCGGCCGAGGCCTGCATGATGACCGGAGCGTCGGCCTGGTTGGCGGCCTCCATGATGGCCCACACCTGCTCCATGTTGTTCACGTTGAAGGCGGGCAGGCCGTAGCTGTTTTCGGCGGCGTGGTCGAGAAGCTGGCGCAGGGATACGAGCGGCATGTGGGTTCTCCGTTGGGACTGGGCGCGAACGCGGCCGCCTGCGGCGAGCCGACGCGTTGCAAAAGCTGGATTTTAGCGCGACCGGGCGCCAGTGGCGACTGCCGGTGCTGCCGCAGGGTCAGACGGGCTGGGCGAGCGTTTCGAGCATGCTTCGCAGCTGGACATGCCGCGGCTCGCCCGGAGACATCTGGTTGGCAGAGGCCAGAACGGCCTCCGCCTCTGCGATCAGATCCGGATCGGTTCCCGTCTTCTGGAGTTTGGCAATGATGACGTGTGCCAGATTGAACAGCACGCGTACATTCTTCGGCATGGCTTCGCGGGCCTGGCGCATGGCAGTGATGGCGGCCTCGTATTGTCCGTCACGGGCCAGCAGCACGCCGCGGTTCATCATGTCGAGCGCTTCAGCGCGCGAGCGTTCGACCAGCGTTGCTCCCTCCTCGGCCATCTCGGCATCGGCGTAGATGGTCTTTACCTCGTCCAGAAGCTGCTTGTTCTCCGGGCTGTTCTGCACCTCGTTCTGCAATAGCGTGATTGCCGCATCCTTGTCCCCGGTGGCCAGCAGCAGGCGGGCGGTGTCGAGCATGGCCTGGCTATCCGGTTGAGCCCCCTCTTCGGCGACCCTGCTGTTGAGTTCTGCGGCTATTTCGCGTGCTTTGGCCGTATTCCCCGCCTGGTGGTGGACAAGACCTTCGACCGCCAATGCATTCAGGCGGGCTTCCCCGTCGTCGAAGGTCTTGTTGAGCTGGCTGAGGACACGCAGGGCCTCGTCCGGTGCGGCCTTTGCCGAACAGGTTCGCGCCAGCCCAAGGTAGGCATCCGGCGTCTTCAGTATGGAGTGTTCGCCGAGGGAGACGCTCTTGCGGAATGCGCGCTCGGCATGCTCCACCCTGCCCAGCTTGAGCGCCATCTCGCCGAGGTTCTTCTGGCGGACAACGGAGTTGGGCGAGAGCCTGGCCGCGCGTTCGAGCACTTCCGCAGCGGCTTCCAGCTCACCCGTTGCCTGCAGGGTCTTTGCCAGCAGGTCGTGAGCCTCCAGATAGGCGCCGTTGTTGCGCAGGACGTCTTCCAGCGCGCTCTTCGCCGTCTGGTGATCCCCCGCCTGAATGCAGATCTTGGCCAGACCGACCTTGGCCCAGGGCACGTCGCGGTTGGCCAGGATCGCTTCGAACGTTTTCCTGGCGCGCTCCGTATCCCCGCTGCTGATCAGCAGGTCGCATTTCGTACGCAGCAGATCGTTGGCGTTGGCCTTGTCGACTGCGAGGCGCTGGTCACACAGGCTGATCGCCTTCTGGTAATTGCCGCTGGCAATGGCGCTGTCGATGGCGGAAAAAGCCACTTTCTTCGCCCACAGCCTCGCCATGCGCTGACGTAGCACGGCTTCGGTGATGGGCTTCAGGAGGTAGGCGTCGGGCTGGTATTCGGCGGCACCGCTGACGGCTTCCGAGGTCTTTTCCGCAGTGACCATGATCCATATGCACGCCGGGCCGATCAGCTGCCGTACCTTCGCTTCCTCGAGTACCTGCTGCCCGTTCTTGCCGCTGCCGAGGTTGTAGTCACACAGGACGATGTCGATTTTTCCCGCAGCAAGGCGGTCGATTGCCTCGTTGCCATTCGCCGCCGTCACGATGTTCTTCGAATCGGCGCCGCACGAGCGCAGCATGTCGCGCATGATGCTGCGCATTCCCTGAAAGTCGTCGACGATCAGAAAGGTCTTGTCCGAAAGATTGGTGTCCGGGGGCGGGGTCGTGAAGGGGGATGTCATGGAGTCACCACAGTGGGAAGACAGTTCATGGAAGCTGCAGGATGAAGCAGCCGCCACCCAGCTTGCCGCCGTTCTCGAGCCGGACCTCGCCGCTGCGCCCCCGATGGCGGTGCATGCGGGCAACAATTGCGGAGAAGTAGATGCCAAGGCCCGTGCTGCCGCCCTTGAAGTCGACGCCGCGCATGCAGTCCACGCTTTCCTGAAGCATGCGTGAGGGGTAGCCGCCGCCATTGTCTTCGATGCGCAATTCAAGGCCGTTGGCAGATTCCGTTGCGCTCAGGCGAACGCGGTCGCGGGTGTAGTGGATGGCGTTGTTGAAGGCGTTTCCGATCACTCCGGTGACCAGATCCTCGTCGAAGTCCCAGTAGAGATCGGCATCCGCCACGAACTCCAGGGCGATGCCCTGTGACCTGATCAAGTCTTCGCTCTGGGCCCGTATGGTGTCGAGAAAGTCGCCGAGTCTGATGGGCTGCGGATCGAACGGGTAGATTTCCTGACCGACCTTGTATAGCGTCAGCAACTGTATGAGGTTGCTGTTGATGCGCTTCGTTTCATAGGTCATCTGCGCCAGATCATCGAATGCCGGAAAGGAATTCGGATCGACCGAGGAGAGGACCTTCTCGAGCCCGCTGATCAGCAGGCTGACCGAGTTCTTCATGTCGTGGGCCGACGATGCGAGAAAGGTCGTGATGTCGACTGCCGGAAATGTTTCTGTGCGCTGTTCAGTCATGAACCCTTCCCGTTCGTAACTTAGGTCGTGGGGGAATGATATCGGGTTTCCGGCAGAGCTTGCAGCGTACTCGCACTGCTTCAATCGAGCGCGAATCGTCTTCGGGTCGACGCGGCTTGCTGTGCCGCACGTAGCGCTGCCTTGAGCTTGTCGGCGCCGTCGGCATCCGAGTGCCCCCAGTGCTCGAAGTGGACCAGCTCTTCCAGCGGCAGGCGCGGGCGCCAGCCGGCCGCTTCCAGTTCGGGCTTTTCCTTGAAGTGGCTGACCTGGCCGAGGCACAGGTAGGCAATCGGGATGATGCGCTCCGGCAGGCCGATGATTTCCTTGAGCGCCTGCTGGTGGAAGATGCTCACCCAGCCGACGCCGAGGCCCTCGCTGCGTGCGGCGAGCCAGAGGTTCTGCACGGCGCAGACGGCGCTGTAGATGTCCATGGCCTTGATGTGCGTGCGGCCGATGACGACAGGCCCGGCACGGTCGCGGTCGCAGGTGATCAGGATGTTGATCGGGGCTTCGCGGATGCCTTCGAGCTTCAGTTCGCGGTAGATTTCCTGGCGCTGTCCTTCGAACATCTCGGCGGCTTCCGCGTTGGCCTCCTCGAAGGCGGCGTGGATTCGCTGCTTGACGTCGGCCTCGCGGATGAGGACGAAGCTCCACGGCTGCATGTAGCCGACCGAGGGCGCGAAGTGGGCGGCCGTCAGGATGCGGGCCAGCGTTTCATCCGGAATCGGGGTCGGCAGGAACTGGCCGCGCACGTCCCGGCGGGAGAAGATGGCGCGATAGACGGCATCGCGCGCGTCATCGGCGAAGTAGTGCTCGTGCTGGGCGTCAGGGCTGGTGGCTTGGCTCATGAATCGTTTCGTCCGTGGCTGGTGTGGAGGCAATTCCGGCAAGGCACCAGCGGCTCCGGCCGTTGGCCTTGGCCTCGTAGAGCGCCCTGTCTGCCGAGGTCTGGAGGGCTTCTGCCGAATCGCCGTGTTCTGGATAAATCGCGATGCCGACGCTGATGCCGATGCTGGCGGCACCCTCGGCAAGGACGAATTCGGGCTTCAGTGCGTCGATGATCTTGCCGGCAACGTGTGCGGCATCCGCTTCCCCGGCGATGTCGGGCAGCAGCAGTGCAAACTCGTCGCCACCGATGCGCGCCAGCATGTCCTCTTCGCGCAGCATCGAACGCATGCGTTGTGCTGCCTGACGCAGCAGCATGTCGCCGGCGGCATGTCCGAGCGTGTCATTGACCGGCTTGAAGCGATCGAGGTCGAGGTAGCAGACGGCAAAGCGGCGGCCGTCACGACGAGCCTGGGAAAGCAGGGCATTCAGCCTGTCGTTGAAGCGGCTCCGGTTGGCGAGCCCCGTCAATGCGTCGAAATTCGCCTGCTGCCACAGTTCGGTTTCCTTCGCTTCCTGCTCGGTGATGTCCCGGCTGACGCTGATGAAACGAACGATCTGGCCACGCAGGTTGCGGATCGACGTGATGCTGTGCCAGCAGCAGTACTCTTCGTTGCGCTTGTTGCGGTTCCAGATGCGGCCGGACCAGTGGCCGTCGCGCAACAAGGTGCTCCACAGTTCCGCATGAAATGCCGTGTCGTGACGACCCGAGTTGAGGATGCGGGGCGTCTGCCCGATCGCTTCGCTGCTGGAGAAACCGGTCATCCGGGAGAACGCGGGGTTAACCCTGACGATGATGCCGCGTCCATCGGTGATCATCACCGCGTCGTGCATGTTGTTCAGGATGTCCTCGGTCAGGGCCGATTCGGTCAGTCGCTCGTGATCGGCGCTGCGGTCGGAAAGGGTAACCGTTACGCCGACGACCAGCCCGTCGTCGTCGCACAGGGTCCGTACGCTGACCGCCAGCCAGGTTTCGTCGCTGTGGCGATCGTCTTCCCCGCGCCTGAGCCAGGCGCCGTCGAAATCCTGCCCCATCTGCAGGCAGAGCAGCGCAATCGGATCGTCGCCGACGAAAGGCATGCCGTCCTCGGTAACCATTGTCAGGCCGGCGTCCTTCAGCGCCTCGGGAAAGGTCTTGCCCTCGCATTCCGGCAACCACGCGCTCGCCGCACGGTTGGCGAAGCTGATGAGGCCCTTGGCGTCGATCAGCAGCGCCCCTTCGTGTATCCCTTCCAGCACCCGGCGCGATCGCCGTATCTCCGTTTGCAGCGCGGCATCCGCCTGCAGCTGCAGTCGACTGGCCTTCCGCGCGATCACGGTTGCCGGCAGCAGCAGCAAGGTGAGGAGGATTGCCGGCAGGAAGGCAACCCCGGCATGCGCATCGGTCTCTCGTTCGAGCACGTTTACGTCGATGCCGGCAATCACCCGCAGCCCCCAGCCTGGAAGCTGTCGCTGGACGGCCAGACGTTCGGCCCCGTCCAGCGGACTCTTCAGCCGCGTTGGTGTGTGCTCGGGTATCGGTGCCAGCTGAATCTGCGTACCGATGAAGCGTGCCGATTCGCCCGTGCGCGCAATGATGCGGCCCTCGGCCGACAGCAGGGTGACGACCTCGCTCTCGGTGGTGACGGTGTCGAAGGAGCGTTCGAGTACCTTCGTCGGCAGGCCGACGATGACGGCGCCGGAAAACCGTGCATCGCGCGGCATCGGCAGCGCGAAGAGAATGACCTGCTCGCCGGTCTGCCTTCCGGCTATGGGCTCGGTGACCACGACCCGGTTGTCGCGTACGTTGCGGAGGGTCTGGAAGTAGGGGCGGTCGCCGATGTCGAATGGCGGGTCTGGTTGTCCGTCCCGATAATTGACCAGCGATTTCCCCTCGGCATCGAACAGCGCTACCCGGTTGATCGGCCCACCGGCATCGCGGCCCGACAGGCGCGCAGCTTCCCGCCGGAATGCTTCATGGCCGCTGGTGACGGCTGTCTGCTGCAGGTGATGGAGCAATTCCTCGGCGATGGTCAGCGTCAGGGCCGCCTGTTCGCCATGAACCCGGGCCAGGGCGATGACGCGTGCTTCAGCCTCCGTCCAGGTGCTATCGCGCACATCGCGCACATGCACGAAGGCAATCGCCCAGGCGGCGACGATGACCAGAAGCGCGATAGCGAGAAACTGCCGCCACAGGACGTGGCGGGGCAAGGCGTCCACTGACGGCTCAGTCCTGAAGTGGCATGTGCTCGCCGACGCGGACGATCTTCAGCGTGTTCGTGCCGCCGGGGGTGCCGATCGGCTCACCGATGGTGAGCACGATGAGGTCACCCTTTTCGACGACGCCTGCCTCGATCAGCAGCTGTTCGGCATCGTAGAGGAGCTCTTCGCGGTCTGTGTGCATCTGCTTCATGAGCAGCGGATAGACCTCGCGATAGAGGCACATCTTGGTCTGCGCCGCAGCCGACGGGGTCAGCGCATAGACCGGGACACCGCAGTTCAGCCGGCTCATCCACAACGCGGTCGAGCCGGACTCGGTGAGGGCGGCGATGGCCTTTACCTTGAGGTGGTGTGCGGTCCAGATCGCGGCCATGGCGATCGACTGGTCGATGCGCGTGAACACGCGGTCGAGGAACTCGCGGTCGAGCGTGACCTCGTGCGACTTCTCGGCTTCGAGGCAGACGCGGGCCATGGCTTCGACGGTGTGCACCGGGTATTTCCCGCTTGCCGTTTCGGCGGAGAGCATCACGGCATCGGTGCCGTCGAGGACGGCATTGGCGACATCGGAGACCTCGGCGCGCGTCGGCACCGGCGACAGGATCATCGATTCCATCATCTGCGTTGCCGTGATCGCCAGCTTGTTGCGCTCGCGTGCCATGCGGATCATTTTCTTCTGCAGCGCCGGCACGGCGGCGTCGCCGACTTCCACGGCGAGGTCGCCGCGGGCGACCATGACACCGTCGGAAGCGTCGAGGATCTCGTCAAGTGCAGCCACCGCCTCGACCCGTTCGATCTTGGCGATGGTCAGTGCCTTGCCGCCGGCAGCCCGCATCAGCTGGCGAGCCATATACATGTCGGCGGCACTCTTCGGGAACGAGATGGCGACGTAGTCGACGCCGATGTCGGCGGCGGTCTTGATGTCGTCCATGTCCTTGGCGGTCAGCGCCGGGGCCGACAGCCCGCCGCCCTGGCGGTTGATGCCCTTGTTGTTCGACAGTTCGCCGCCGTGACGGACAACCGTGTGAATCTCGGCGCCGCGGACCAGGGTCACGTCGAGCACGATGCGACCGTCGTCGAGCAGCAGCACGTCGCCGCTCTTGACGTCCTTCGGCAGGTCCTTGTAATCGAGGCCGACACGCTCGATGGTCCCGGATGCACAGTTCGCGTCGAGGACGAAGCGGGCGCCGTTCTCCAGCAGAATCTTGCCGTCGGCGAACTTGCCGACGCGGATCTTCGGTCCTTGCAGGTCGGCGAGGATGCCGACCGGGCGGCCGACGCGGGCGGCTGCCTCGCGCACTGTCGCGGCGCGCGCGACGTGATCCTCGGCCGTCCCATGCGAGAAGTTGAGGCGAACGACGTCTACGCCGGCGCGAATGAGTTTTTCGAGGGTTTCGGAGTCGTTCGAGGCGGGGCCGAGGGTGGCGACGATCTTGGTGTGGCGGGTCATGGCGGGTCCTTGAATGGTATGACCATTTTAACGGTCGCCGACGATTCCGGGAACTCCGGTACTGCACCGTCCGGACCCGCAGCTCAGTGCCGATCTTCCTCGCGGGCGCGCAGCGCGAAGCTGCGCTCGATTTCGTCGAGCGGCAGGCCGAAGCGGAATTCCTTGTCGATCGCCTTGAACAGCGGCATCAGGTGCAGCCCCATCGCGCCGAGTTGCAGGTTGGCGGTGTTCGGGCAGTAGAAGCGCATCAGGCTGTTGAAGTAATCGGTGTTGATGCCGAAACCGGCATCGGCCTCGTCGTCGGCGACGACGCGGTTGCCGCCGGCCTGCTGGGCCTTCTGCAGGCGTCTGTCGGCCAGTGCCATCAGCTCTCCGGCACTCAGTCCGGCATCGGCCGGCACGCTGGCGATGCCGGCGCTGACAATCAGGTTGACGGCTTCACCGGCGATGGCGACCTGACTGTTGGCCAATCCGCGGCAGACGCGTTGTGCAAAAGCGACGCAACTGGCGAGGCTGCTGCCGGGTGAAACGATCAGGCAGCGTGCGTCGTCGCTGCAGCCGATCACGTCGCCCGGCCCGATCTTCGAGTGCAGCACCTGTCCGAGCCGTCGGGTGATCGAGGCCAGCGTTCCCTTGCCGAAGCGTTCGGCGAGATTGCCGGCATTGTCCAGTCCGAAGGCGAGAACGCCGACCATTCCCGAGCTTGCCGCCAGGTCGGCCAGCGCACGTGCCAGGCGGGCATCGAGGTCGCTGCAACTGAGCACGGCAGGCGCGGGGGGCGGCGTTTCCTTGCGCAGGGGGGCGTTGCGCGGGATGGCCGAGGGAATGTGCGGCGCTTCGGCGATGGTCAGCGCCAGTTCCCAGTTGAGCAGGCGGCTGATCCGTTCGAGAATGTCCTCGCGGGCCATGCCGCGGGTGATGAAATCGGTGACGCCCTTTTCCCGTGCGCGCAGGCGATCCTCTTCCGTTTCGTGGCCGGAAATGACGAGCAGGAAGGGAATGTCGCAGAGACGGCGCAGCTTGCTGACACGCAGCCGGGCCAGCAGATCCAGGCCGTTCAGGCGCGGCAGTTGTGCCCCCGAGACGACGGCGACGATGGACGAGTCGAGAACCAGCGACTGCCATGCAGATTCGCCGTCCGATTCTTCCCTGACCTCGAAATGCCCGCGCAAGTGCTTCGCGAGCGCGGAGCGCACGACCTTCGACTGGTCAACGACCAGTACGCGGCGCAAGCTGTCCGCAGCAACCTCCTCCATTGTCTCCTCCCTCTTCGCTCATTGTCGAAGAGTGTGAATTATTTCCTTGCAGAGCCTGCATTTTCCTTGATGTTCGGCAATCCGGCAATGGCTGTTTCGGGTGTGCCCCCCGTTTGCCGGAATGAAAAAGGGCGCCCGCAGGCGCCCCGTCGATGCGATGAGACGGCGTTCAGGCGTTGGCGCGGGTTTCGAGAATCTCGATGGCCGGCAGTTTCTTGCCTTCGAGGAATTCGAGGAAGGCACCGCCACCGGTCGAGATGTAGTCCACATCCTGGGCGATGTGGAACTTGGCGATCGCCGCCAGCGTGTCGCCGCCGCCGGCCAGCGAGAAGCCGTCGGAGTGGGCGATGGCCGAGGCCAGCATCTTGGTGCCGCCGGCGAACTGGTCGAGCTCGAAGACGCCGATCGGGCCGTTCCAGACGATGGTGCCGGCGTGGGCGATGATGTCGGCGAGCTTGGCGGCGGTCTTCGGGCCGACGTCGAGGATACGGTCGTGTGGCGAAACGTCGTCGACCGATACCTTGGCGCCGCGCGCCATCGAAGAGACCTCGTCGGCGACGACGACGTCGACTGGCAGCGGCACTTCGGCACCGCGCTCCTTCATGATGTCCATGATCGCGTGCGCCTCGTTGACCAGGTTCGGTTCGGCCAGCGAATCGCCGATGCGCTTGCCGTTGGCGAGCAGGAAGGTGTTGGCGATGCCGCCGCCGACGATCAGCTGGTCGACCTTCTCGGCCAGCGACCGGAGGATGGTCAGCTTGGTCGATACCTTGGCGCCGGCGACGATGGCGACCAGCGGGCGCTTCGGGTTCTCCAGCGCGCGCGACAGCGCATCGATCTCGGCGCCCATCAGGAAGCCGGCGCAGGCCACCGGTGCGAACTTGGCGATGCCGTGCGTGGTCGCTTCGGCGCGATGCGCGGTGCCGAAGGCGTCGTTCACGTAGATGTCGCAGAGCTTGGCCATCTTCTGCGCCAGCTCGTCGTTGTTCTTCTTCTCACCCTTGTTGCAGCGGCAGTTTTCGAGCAGGACGATCTCGCCCGGCTCGACCTTGAAGCCGCCATCGACCCAGTCGGCGACGAGGCGGACCGGTTTGCCGAGCAGCTGGCCGAGGCGAACGGCGACCGGCATCAGCGTGTCTTCCGGCTTCAGCTCGCCTTCGGTCGGGCGGCCGAGGTGGGAGGTCACCATCACCGCCGCGCCGTTCTCCAGACAGTACTTCAGCGTCGGCAGTGCGGCGCGGATGCGCGTGTCTTCGGTGATGTTGCCGGCGTCGTCCTGCGGCACGTTGAAGTCGGCGCGGATGAAGACGCG
>VFQM010002159.1_pt1 | contig 15284 bp, 16 predicted proteins | sample 3512391 | NCBI WGS metagenome assembly VFQM01 (sample SAMN10412369, study PRJNA504923) | tailings metagenome | isolation source: Replicate 1 from Balatoc abandoned mine | place: Philippines
CGCGATCCCCGGCGCGATAGGCCTTGGCCTTGGCCCACTGGGCTTCGCCGGCCAGATACAGGCCCTTGAAGATCGCCATGCCTTCCAGGCCAAGGATCTGATCGCTGCTGGCGGCGAAATTGCCGGTATCGACAAAGCGCACGTCGGTCAGCTGGCTGTTGGGCCGGGCGCGATAGCGGGCAAGCTGATTGGTCGAGGGCATCGCCGTTCCGGTCGAGGTGCCACCCGAAATGTTCGAGGCGAAATCGCGGTACTGGTAATTCACGCCCAGGTGCAGCTGGCCGCCCAGCGCCTTGGGCGCATAGACCAGCCGCGCCGCGCCGATCCAGCCGTTGTTATCCAGGCTGGAGTCGATCGCGTGGCCGCTGAACAGGCCCACTTCGGCGCGCCAGTCATCGTCCTTGCTCTTGTAAGCCAACGCCGCGCCAAGGCGGCGGGCATTGGTGAAGGCATCGTTGAACGAGGAGCGTTCAATGAAACTGTTGAAATTGGAGCTGGAGATCTGCTCCATCGAATTGAGCGTCTGGAAATTGCCAATCCGCAGGATCAGCGGGGCATTGGTGGGATTGTAGGTCAGCCAGACGTCGCCGAACCCGACCCCGGAATTGGCGAAATCAGCTTCCAGCTTGTAGCCGAAGCCGCCTGGCACGGTACCTTCGAAGCCAAGGCGAGCCCGGCGGACGCGGGTGCGCACGTCACCCAGCGTCGGCGAAGTCAGCGCGCCCGGGGTCGACACCGAACCCGAATCGAGGTGCAGCCGGCCGCGCGGCTTGAAGGTCCAGCCATCCTTGCCGGTGATCTCGGGTGCTCCCTTCCAGTTGACGGCAAAGACCGGTTCGGCCGGCTTGACCGGCTTGGCAGCTTCAGCCTTCACGGCTTCGGCCTGGGCGAGCGCCGCGGCGGCACGGGATTCGGCGCTTTCGGCTCGGGCCTTGGCGCTATCGAGCTGGCCTTCGAGGCGGTCGACCCGGGCGGCCAGTGCCTGCATCTGCGCGCGCATCGCGGCGAGTTCCTCGCGCATGGCGGCGTCTTCCTTGGCGCCCGCCGATGCCGGGCTGGCCCAGCCAAGCGAAATTGCTACGGCCACGGCCGAAATTCCCAGTCCGGTCTTCATCCCCATCGTCCTTCCTGACCAACATTGTTGCGATTCGCTGACCGTCCTAGGACGCCAGCGTGACAGTATTTTGACAGTGCCGTGTCGGCTGCCGCTACGGCATAGGGCACAGCCTTCTTGACGGTTGAAAGGCGCGGCCACCCGTGCCAGTGCAACCGGCGCTTCCCCAGCGGGATCCAACAGATTTTAGCGGAGCTACGCCAATGACCATTTCTTTCAAGGACCGTGTTGCGATCGTTACTGGCGCCGGCGGCGGCCTGGGCCGTTCCTATGCGCTCGAGCTGGCCAAGCGCGGCGCCAAGGTTGTCGTAAACGACCTGGGCGGCAGCCGCGATGGCACCGGCCACTCCGATGCCGCGCTCAAGGTGGTTGAAGAGATCAAGGCGATGGGCGGCGAAGCCATGTCGAACGGCGGCTCGGTCACCGACCTTGGCCAGATGGAAGAGATGGTTGCCAAGGCCAAGGAAGCCTGGGGCGGCGTGCACATCCTGATCAACAACGCCGGCATCCTGCGCGACAAGAGCTTCGCCAAGATGACCATGGAAGACTGGAAGCTGGTGATCGACGTTCACCTGAACGGCTCGGCCAACTGCACCAAGGCGGTGTGGGACCTGATGCGCGAACAGGCCTATGGCCGCATCCTGATGACCGCCAGCAGCACCGGCCTGTTCGGCAACTTCGGCCAGGCCAACTATGGCGCGGCCAAGCTGGGCCTGGCGGGCTTCACCAAGACCCTCGCCCTTGAAGGCGCGAAGTACAACGTTCGCATCAACACCCTGGCCCCGGTCGCCGGCACCCGCATGACCGAAGACCTGGGCATGCCCGAAGCACTGTTCAACGCGCTGAAGCCGGAAAACGTCGCACCGATGGCACTCTACCTCGTCAGCGAAGACGCCCCGACCAACATGATCTGCGGTGCCGGCGCCGGCGCCTATCACGCGGCCTATGTCACCCTGACCCCGGGCGTGGCGCTGCCGGCTGACGAGCGCACGCCGGAAGGCATCGCCGCCGCCTGGGACCAGATCATCGACCGCACCGGCGAAATCGTTCCGCAGTCGGGCGGCGAACAGAGCCAGGTGGTCATGGCTGCCCTCGCCAAGATCGGCGGCCTGGGCTGAGTCAGCCCGTACTGTATTGACACAGTAACACACATGGCGCATCCTCCGCCGACAACAGGTGGAGGATGCCCATGTATAGCGAAGCCGAACTGCAATCCGCAGTCACCGCTGGCGCGATAAGCCGCGAAGCGGCGCAGGCGCTGCGCGATCATGCCAACGGGATGCGCAATGCTCCCGTGGCCGATGAAGAACACTTCCGGTTGATCACCGGGTTCAACGACATTTTCGTGACGATTGCCGCCGTACTGCTGCTGGTCGCCTGTGCCGGGATTGGCGGAGCCATGACGGCCGGTGTGGGCGGCCTGCTGGTGGCCGGAGCCGCCTGGCTGATGGCCGAATTCTTTACCCGCAAGCGCCGGATGGCCCTGCCTTCGATCGTCTTGCTGCTGGCTTTCGTCGGCGGGGTGATCGCGATCCCGATTGAGATCATCGATTCAGCCAATCCGAAGTTCAGCGACCAGGCCGCAGCGCTGGTTGGCGCTGCGGTTGCCCTGCTCGCCGGCGGGGCCGCGCTGGTCCACTGGCGGCGCTTCATGGTGCCGATCACGGTAGCCGCCGGCACCGCTGCCTTGGCTGCCACGGCAGTTGCGCTGATCATGGCCGCGATCCAGCCGCTGGTTGGCCGCGACGGGATGGAGAATGTGCTGCTGTGGTTGCTGTTCGGCGCCGGGATCGTGGTCTTCGGCTTTGCAATGCGCTGGGACATGTCGGACCGGGCGCGCGAAACGCGGCGCAGCGATGTGGCCTTCTGGCTTCACCTGCTGGCCGCGCCGATGATTGCCCACCCGCTGTTCCATGCCCTGGGCGTAACCGAAGGCCAGAACATCAGCCCGCTCGCCGCGCTGGGTGTGGTCGTGATCTACGTGCTGCTTGGCCTCGTCGCCCTGGCGGTCGATCGCCGCGCGCTGCTGGTTTCGGCGCTGGCCTATGTGCTGACCGCCATGACCCTGCTGTTCAAGAACTTCGGCATGGTCGAGCTGAACGTCGCACTGACCGGGCTGGTGATTGGCTCGGCCCTGCTCAGCCTCTCGGCCTTCTGGGGCCCGATCCGCCGGGCAGTGGTGTCACCCCTGCCCGACCAGTGGCGCGGACGGCTGCCGGCTACCGCCTGAGCCAAGCAAGGCCCTAAACACCGCGAGGCGGCGAGCTAGGCTCGCCGCCTCGTCTGTTTTTTGCTTGCTTGGAACTGCCGCGCCTAGTCCTCGACCACCTTGAGCAGTCGCCGCTCCAGCGGAAACAAGACGCCGGACAGTTCGTGCCCGCGCTTCAGTACCTGCCCGCCCTCACCATAAAGAGTCCACATGCCCTGCTTGGCGCGCAGCGCGGGGCGCTTTTCGATCCGCGCCTCGGGCCGCTCCGCAGCGCGGCGAAAGCCGCAGAAGCTGGCGGCGTCCTTGCCGAAATCCATCGCATAATCGCGCCACAGCCCGGCGGCGACCATGCGGCCATAGAGATCGAGGATGCGTTGCAGTTCGTCCCGCTCAAACCCGACCTGGGCTGGCCGCGCGGCCGAGAGCGGAAAAGGCGTGACGACTGCTCTCAAGCAGCGTCACCGCGCTTGCGGCCAGAGCTTTGCTTGGCTGCCTGGGCATCGCGCTCTTCAAGCAACTGGGCGACCCGCTTCTGCAGCGTTTCGATCTCGCACTGCAGGATCTCAAGCTTCTGCGTCGCCGGATCGAAGCGTTCGCTGCATGGCGTGCCATAGGGCACGAAGGCCTGCGTTTCGGGTTTGACCTCAACCGGGGTCGGCTTGGCCGGAATGCCCAGCATGGTCGCGCCTTCGGGCACGTCCTTGGTCACCACGGCATTGGCGCCGATGCGCGAATCCTTGCCGACGTAAATCGGGCCAAGGATTGCCGCGCCCAAGCTGATGATCACGCCATCGCCGATGGTTGGGTGACGCTTGCCGCCGACGCCATTGGTCGGGTTGGTGCCGCCCAGGGTCGAGCCCTGATACATGGTGACGTTATCGCCGATCTCGGCCGTTTCACCGATCACCACGAAGCCGTGGTCGATAAAGAAATTGCGCCCGATCTTCGCACCGGGGTGGATATCGATCGCGGTCATGAAGCGGCTGAAATGGTTGACCAGCCGCGCCAACAGATAGAGCCGCGCCCGAAACAGCCGGTGCGCCACGCGGTGGAAGCCGAGTGCCCAAACGCCGGGGTACAGCAGGATTTCCCAGCGCGAGCGGACGGCCGGATCGCGGGCCCGGATCGAATCCAGATAGGTAATGAAACGTCCCGGCATAAGTTCTTCCCATCCACCGCGAATGTCCCACAGGGGGGCCTTCAAAGCAAGCGCGGCTCGTCCGGTCCCAGGACCGCCTCCAGCGCAGCGCGCCAGATCGCGGGACCGGGCGGCGCCTTGCGTTCAAGGCTGAGCCGGTCGATCGCGGCGATGACCTGCTCTGCACCCATGTGGGTACGTTCGATGCGAGGCACAAGATAGGTTACAGCATCGGGGCCCAGCGCCAGCAGACGTTGCTCGGCATGGACCGCCAGCAGCTCGGCCAGCATGGCATCGTCGGGCGCGCCAATCTCAAGCTGGAGCACGGCCCCCAGCCGCGAACGCAGGTCCGGCAGCGCGATCTGCCAGCCGCCGGGTGAGGCGCTGCGCACCAGCAGCAGCGGCGTGCCGCTCTCCTGCGCCCGGTTCCAGCGGTGGAAAAGTTCGGTCTCGTCGATCCGGTCCGCATCGTCGATTGCCTCGCCCGCGCCGGTCTCGGCAAACCAGCGCGCGATCAGCGATTTGCCAGAGCGCGGCGGGCCGGTGAGCACGGCCGTGCGGAACGGCCAGGTTTCAGCGACGGCACAGGCTTCCAGCGCAGTGGCGTTGGCATTGCCGACAACAATGCGGCTTGGCCCCGCCCCTCCGGCGTGCAGCGGCAGCGCGATCTGGCTCATCAGCGTCGGATCGACAGGGCGTTTGGACCCATCGTCACGCGCCAGCCACGCGCGCGCAAGGCGTCGGCCAGGGCGGAAAGCTCGCCTGCATAGGTGACCCGCATGACCGAAGTCCCACCCATCGCCAGGCTGGTGGTCGAAGCGCCCTGCACCCCCGGCGCGCCCCGCACCGCCGCCAGCGCGGCGTCAACCGCCGAGGCATCGGGTGAGGCGAACTGGACGGTGAACGTCGAAAGCGCTGCAGGCGCGCTGCTCGTCGCGGTCGGCGTTGGCGTTGCCGCAGCATCGCTGGTGCTGGCAGCACCCTGCTCGGCCCGGCGCGCCGCCTCGACCAAAGCGGCAAGGCCGGCATCCATCTGGCCACCGTTGTTGAGCGTGGCGTCAGGCTTCAAAGCGCCTGCTGCGAGCGCCCGGGCATAGATGCCATCGATCCGCTGCACGGCGGCGGCCAGCATGGCGGGCACCCCGGCCTCGTCATTGGCGGTCAGTGTGAAGCTTTCGAGGAACTTGTTGTCCGGGCCATAGCGCGCGGTGAAAGTGCCGCGCACCGGGCCGCCGGGCCATTGCCGCTCGAGCCGCGCTTCGGGAATGATCACGTCGGCCGCACCGAACTGGTCGAGCACGTTGCGCCACCAGGCGCGGCTGCGGCGCTGCGGCTGGCCGGCGGTCAGCAGCAGCGAATCGCCGCCAGCGCCGCTCGGCCGGACATAGTCGATCGGGCTGGTCCCGGCGTTGAACGCCGCCCAGGCCGCTTGCCAGGCTCCGCGCACTTCGAACACCTGGCTGGCCCCGCCAGAACGCAGCACCGGGATCACCAGCAGCGGCGCCGAATGGGCGCCGGCCGCACCGCCGCCGCCCAGATACTGCCCAGCACGGGCACGGTCGAACACAACGCCCAGCGTGGCGATGTAACGCCGCGGGCCGATCTGCTCACGTTCCACCACCACGGCGGAGACCATGCTTTCGATCACGCCCAGGTCCATCGCCGGGCCGCCAGCCTTGGCCCAGGCCAGTTTCTGCGCCTCGCGCCAGCCGTTAAGCCGCGCGTCCTCGGGCGAATCGCCCGTGGTTTCGACCTGGATTCCGGTGATCGCGATATCCGATGATGAGGCCACCGGGATGATTCCGCGATCGCCTTCGATCTGGGCGATCAGCCGCTCTGGCCCGATCACGGCGAGCGCCAGCACCAAAGCCATGCCGAGCCCGCCAAGCAGGGTGGCGGCAGGGCCGGGACGCCAGCGAAGCGGCAGGGAAGGGAGTGTTGCGACAGCCATCGGGGAAAACCGCGTGCCTTTTGCCCAATCGCTCATAGAAATCCAAGCTGGAAAGCGTTAGGCCGCGCGGCATGGCGGAAAAGTCCTACACTTACGAAACGGCCGGCGTCTCGATCGCGGCAGGAAACGCGCTGGTCAAGGCGATCGGCCCGCTGGTGAAAGCCACGGCCCGACCCGGCGCCGATGCCGAGATCGGCGGCTTTGGCGGGTTCTTCGATCCCAAGGCGGCGGGCTACAAGGATCCACTGCTGGTTGCCGCCAACGATGGCGTCGGCACCAAGGTCAAGCTGGCGATCGACCATGACCGGCATGACCGGATCGGTGAAGACCTGGTCGCGATGTGCGTCAACGATCTGATCGTCCAGGGCGCCGAGCCGCTGTTCTTCCTCGACTATTTCGCCACCGGCAAGCTGGAAAACGGCGTGGCCGAGCGCGTCGTTGCGGGCATTGCCGAAGGCTGCAAGATCGCCGGCTGCGCGCTGATCGGCGGCGAAACGGCGGAAATGCCCGGGATGTATGTGGCGGGTGACTATGACCTGGCCGGCTTTTGCGTCGGCGCAGTCGAGCGCGGCGAGCAACTGACCGGTGACCGTGTGGCGGCGGGCGACGTGCTGCTCGGCCTCGCCTCCTCTGGCGTCCACTCGAACGGTTACTCGCTGGTCCGGCGCCTTGCGGCCGACAAGGGTTGGAAGCTGGACCGCCCGGCCTTGTTCGACGCTGATCGGCTGCTGATCGATCACCTGATCGAGCCGACGCGGATCTATGTAAAGAGCCTGCTGCCGCTGATCCGCGGCGGCAAGATCCACGCGCTGGCTCATATTACCGGCGGCGGTCTGCTCGAAAACGTGCCGCGCGTCCTGCCCAAGGGGCTTCACGCCCGGATCGATGCTGACGCCTGGCAGCAGCCAAGGCTGATGGCCTTCCTCCAGGCCCAGGGCAATATCGAGCCCGAGGAAATGGCTCGGACCTTCAACTGCGGGATCGGCATGGTTTTGTCCGTTGCGGCGGATGATGTGGCGGGCCTGGTCGCCGATCTGCAGGCGGCCGGTGAGACGGTCCATGTGATCGGCGCAATCGAGCCGGGTGAGCGCGGCTGCACCGTCCAGGGCAGCGCGGAAGCCTGGTCGGCCCGTGCCTCCTGGGAAGCAGTCCACCTTGCCTGAACGGGCAAAAGTCGCCGTCCTGATTTCAGGCAGCGGCACCAATATGGCGGCGCTGCTCTATGCCAGCCGCGCCGAAGACTGCCCGTATGAGATTGTGCTGGTCGCCTCGAACAAACCTGAGGCGGGTGGATTGAAGCTGGGCGCGGCGGAAGGTGTGCCGACCTTTGCCCTGCCCCACAAGGGTATGGAGCGGCTCGATCACGACATGGCGATGGATGCGGCGATCCGAGCCAGCGGCGCGCAATTCGTCGCGCTGGCCGGCTATATGCGGATCCTGACGCCGGACTTCGTCAGCGGCTGGGAAGGCCGGATGGTCAATATCCACCCCAGTCTGCTGCCCAAGTACAAGGGCCTCCACACCCACGAACGGGCGATCGAGGCGGGTGACAGCCACGGCGGCTGCACCGTCCACCTTGTCACCGCCGAACTCGATGACGGGCCGGTGCTGGGCCAGACGCCCGTGGCGATCCTGCCCGGCGATACGGCTGACAGCCTCGCCGCACGGGTACTGATCGCCGAACATCAGCTCTATTCGCGCTGCCTCGCCGCCCTCGTCAGCCGCGAGACTTCGCCCGAGCACCTCGTAGCCCAAGTCCGCGAGCGCGCTCTCGCTCTGCCCGAGGCCGATGAGGTCGTCAGCCACGGCATGCCCTGCTTCGGCATCGTGAAGGGCAAGAAGTTCGCTTACGTCAGCCTTGACCACCACGGCGATGGCAAGACCGCGCTGCTGGTCAAGATCAGCGGCGCCGACGAACAGGCCCAGCTGATCGAGAACGATCCCGAGCGCTATTACCGCCCGGCCTATTTCGGCGACGGCTGGATCGCTATGCGGCTCGACCTCGGCCGCAATGACTGGGACGAGATCGGCGAATGGCTGGCCCGCTCCTGGCGCAGCGTGGCGCCAAAGAAGCTGACCGGGCTGATGGACGCGGCGGACGCGTTCTAGATCTCGCTGCCGTCGACCATGGGGCGACTTTCGCGCGTGCCCTTGTAGCGGGCATCAGGCTCGTTCGGGCCGGGGCTGATCACGACAAAATCATCGTGCACTTCCAGCAGGGTGCCAACGAACGGCCAGTCCTCCATCGAACTGACCCGGTAGCTGACCGTATCGCCGACCTTGAACGTGGCGGGATCGAAATTGAACTGGAACGGGCAATCCTCGCCCCCTTCGCCGCCCATGCCTTTCATGCCGTGCTCTCCTTTACGCGGGAGCTTAGCCAGATCCTCCCCGTTTTGCGAAGCCAAATGGGGAGGTGGCATTTGCGCAGCAAATGACGGAGGGGTTAGCGGCGTTGGGGCATTTCCCCTCCGTCACGCCTTCGGTGCGCCACCTCCCCATTTGCGCTGACGCGAAAATGGAGAGGATCTTTTTCACACCGCCGCCCGTGCCTTCGCCATGATCGCAGCGATCTCGTCGATCAGGGCGAGGCGCTGCTTCTTCAGCGTTTCGGCATATTCGTCGGAGGTGTTCTCGATCCCGGCCTCGATCCGGTGAATCTCGCCGTTTACCGCGTGATAGCGATCGGCCAGCGTCACAAAGTGCGGGTTGTGCAGCTTCAGCTCGTGCAACAATGCGTGATCGTTGGGGAATTCGGCAGCGAGTTCGTGCGGGGTGTTGGACATGAAGTCTCCTCTCGTGATGAGGGTAACTTCGCTCCGGACAGATCGGCCCGCCTTGCGCTGGGTCAAATCCGCAAAGAAAAAGGGCCACCGGATCACTCCGGCGGCCCTTTTCTATCCGGTGAGTCCCCGCACAGGCGGGGACCTCAGGCCTGAGACGCCCGCCTTCGCGGGAGCTCGCTTAGCCGACGATTTCTTCAGGCTTGAAGAAGAAGGCGATTTCGATCGCAGCGTTCTCGTCCGAATCCGAACCGTGGACGGTGTTTTCACCGATCGACAGGGCGTGGGTCTTGCGGATGGTGCCTTCGGCGGCGTCAGCCGGGTTGGTGGCGCCCATCACTTCGCGGTTGCGGGCCACGGCGTCTTCGCCTTCCAGCACCTGGACGACGACCGGCTCGCTCATCATGAAATCGCACAGTTCGCCGAAGAAGGGGCGTTCCTTGTGGACCGCGTAGAAGCCTTCGGCCTGTTCGCGGGTCATGTGAATGCGCTTCGAGGCGACGACGCGCAGGCCGGCTTCTTCCAGCATCTTGGTGACGGCGCCGGTCAGGTTGCGACGGGTCGCGTCGGGCTTGATGATCGAAAAGGTGCGGGTAACCGCCATGGTGTTCGTCCTTGCGTATTATGCTTGGGAGAGATGGCGCGCCCCTAGCCGGGAAAATGCTGCGCCGCAAGGCACTGGGCTGCTCGCTGATTTCGCTTGGGTTCCGTGATCAGCAGGTTTAGCCTCTGCAGCGGGTCGCATGGGGGAGAACCACTATGCGTGACGACGATCACCTGATGTCCCGCCGGGCCTTTGCCGGTTCGGCGCTGGCCGCCGCAACCTTGCTGGGTGCCGGAGCGGCCAAGGCGGCCGAAACGAAGGCGCTGACGCCGGGGCAGACGATTGGCCCGTTCTATCCGATCCAGCGGCTGGCCGAGGCTGATGCCGATCTGACCTGGATCAAGGGCCACAAAAACCGGGCCAAGGGCACCGTGATCGAAGTGACCGGCCGGGTGCTGGATCGCTATGGCAATCCTGTCAGCGGCGCCAAGCTGGAGCTATGGCAGTGCAATGCTGCTGGCCGCTATGCCCACCCCAACGACGTGGCGACCGCACCGCTCGATCCCGATTTCCAGGGCTTCGCCCATATCGCCACTGGCAAGCAGGGCGAATGGCGGATCACCACGATCAAGCCGGCGGGCTATGAATCGCCGATCGGCCACCGCACGCCGCACATTCATTTCGATGTCAGCGGGCGCAGCCACCGGCTGATCACGCAGATGTACTTCTCTGACGAGGAGGCAACCAACGCCAAGGACGCGCTTTATATGGAGATGGGCAATGCGGCCGGCCGGACCGTGGCCCGTGCCGATGGCGTGGCCCGATACAAATGGGACATCGTCTTGATGGATTGACGGGCTGGCTGGTCAGGCCGCCTGTTCCCACTTGCCGGCCTCGTCCTGCCGCCAATAGCGCCGCTCGATCCCGTCACGGCCGTCGAGCGCGCGCCAGGTGGCGCGGGCATCTTCGATCGTCGCGCCATCGAACAGCAGAAAGGCGCGTTCGAACCCCAGCGCGGCTTCCTGCCAGATTCCATCGGCCATGATCAGATAGCGCGCGCCATTGGCCGGCTGCGGTGCATCAGCCAGCAGGATCGGCTGGCGCGCATCATGCGGGCCGCCGGACAAGCCGTGAGCCAGGAAACTTTCCGTCCCCTCCCACAACCGCGCGCTGATCCGCCCGGTCAATTCGTCATCACCCGAAACCACCAACAGCCGCTCGCCCGCCTTCAAGGTGTTGCGCGCCAGCAGCGGCACCACCTTTTCGGCCGGATCGCGGCTCAGCTGATAGAAATCGACCTTCATGCTGAACCCTTCGCACGGCGGCAGCGTTCGGAACAATAGATCACATTGTCCCAATCACGCTCCCACTTCTTGCGCCAGACAAAGCCCAGTCCGCACACCGGGCAGGTCTTGCTGGGCAGGTCCGCCTTGCGCCGCATTCGCGGCATGGCTCAGCCTTCCAGGTTATCGCGCACGAAGCGGTCAAGCACGCGCACGCCATAACCGGTTGCGCCCTTGTCCCAGGTCTGGCCCGGCTTCGAAGCCCAGACCATCCCGGCGATGTCGAGGTGCGCCCAGGGGGTGCCCTTTTCAACATAGCGCTGGATGAACTGCGCCGCCGTGATCGAGCCGCCCTCGCGCGGGCCGACGTTCTTCATGTCGGCAATCGGGCTGTCGATCAGCTTGTCATAGGCTGCGCCCAGCGGCTGGCGCCACAGCTTGTCGCCCGAAGCTTCACCCGCAGCGAGCAGCTTGCCGGCCAGGTCATCATCATTCGAGAAGATCCCGCCATACTCATGGCCGAGCGAGATGATCATCGCGCCGGTCAAGGTAGCCAGATCCACGATTGCGGCTGGCGCGAATTCCTTCTGCGTCCAGGTGATCGCATCGCACAGCACCAGGCGGCCTTCGGCATCGGTGTTGATCACCTCAACCGTCTGGCCCGACATGGTGGTGACGACATCGCCCGGGCGCTGGGCGTTGCCATCGGGCATGTTTTCAACCAGCCCGCAGATGCCCACGACATTGGCCTTGGCCTTGCGCTTGGCGAGCGCGAGCATCGCGCCCGCAACCGCCCCGGCACCGCCCATGTCCCACTTCATGTCTTCCATGCCGGCCGGCGGCTTGAGGCTGATCCCGCCGGTATCAAAGGTCACGCCCTTGCCGACGAAGGCCGTGGGCTTGCCACCCGCCGGGCCGCCATTCCATTCCATCACCAGCAGCTTGGGTTCACGGACCGAACCCTGGGCGACGCCCAGCAAGGCCCCCATGCCGAGCGCGGCCATCTCGTCGCGGTCAAGCACGCGGATCTTTACCCCCGTGCCATCGAGCCGCTTGTGCGCCCGTTCCACAAAGCTGGCGGGGTAGATGACATTGGCCGGTTCGGTCACCAGCTCCCGCGTAAACTCGACGCCTTCAGCCAGCGCGGCTTCGATTGCCCAGGCCGCTTCGGCACCACCGGGCGCACCAGCGACGCGGATCGTCTTCAGGCTGGGCTTCTGGTCGTCGCTCAGCTTGGTGCGGTAGATGTCATAACGCCAGGCGCGCAGGCGGGCGCCCAGCAGCACCGCGGCGACATCGCTAGCCGAATAGGCGGTGCCGGTGAAGTCGAGTGTCAGCGTGCTCTCACCCGAACTCAGGAACTTGGCCGTCAGGGCGGCGCCAGCGCGTTCGAGCGCGGCGGTGCGGTCCTTGGCCTTGGCATCGCCAGCCCCGGCGAGCGCCATGCGGACAATGCCGCCTTCGCGGGCGACAAAGCCGTCATGGGCCTGGCCGGCCTTGCCAGTAAACCGGGCGGCGCGGGCACCTTCGGCCAGCACCGGATCGAGATCGGCCGGCAGGGCATCCTGGTCAACAATGCGGGCAACGGGCGTAACAGTGGCGGCGAGCGGGCCGGCGACGAATTCGATCTGCATGATAGCTCCGGGAAAACTGGACTTGCGACGGGACGGTGCCCGCAGCCGGACGACCTTGGTTAGCGTGGATTGCAGTTAGGCGCGGGCGGTGCGATAGGCAAGCCATGCGTCTCCCCGAGCGGCCGCGGTCGCCCTGCCCCCCTTGCGCGCTTCGCGGCTGGAAATCCGGCGCGCTGGCGCTTGCCCTGCTGACCATGGCCAGCGGCGCCCAGGCGCAGGAGGTGGCGGCGAATCCACCTGCGAGCGAGAATGAGGCCGAGGCACCGGTCGCATTCGAAGCCGATGGCCTCAGCTACGACGATGCTTCGGACAGCGTTACGGCTTTTGGCAATGTCGTGATGCGGCGGGGTGACCAGTCGGTCCGCGCCGACAAGGTATTGTGGAACCGCAAGACCGGTGAGGTTGAGGCCAGCGGCTCGATCCGGCTGGTCGATGCTGACGGCAATCAGCTGTTCGCCGATTCGCTGATGCTGGACGATGAACTGCGCGCCGGCGCGATGCAGAACATGCTGCTGGCCCTGCGCGAAGGCGGGCGCCTGGCTGCCGCCAATGGCAGCCGCGCGCCCGATGGCACGGTGGTACTCTCCAACGCCGTCTATTCGGCCTGTGCGGTGGAAGACAGCGCCGGCTGCCCGGTAACACCCAGCTGGCGGATTACCGCCGAGCGGGTCACCTATGACGATACGAAGAAGCTGATCCGCTTCAAGGGTGCGCGGCTCGAGCTGTTCGGGGCCCGGCTGCTGCCGATGCCGGGGTTGATGCTGGCAAGCGACGGGCGGCCGATCTCGGGCCTCTTGATCCCCGATGTGCGGCTTTCGGCCTCGAACGGGGTTGAGTTTTCGCAGACCTATTACAAGCGGCTTGGCAACAACCGGGATCTGGCGATCACCGGCTATGTCTATACCGAGGCGCTGCCGATGATCTCGGGCCAGTATCGCCAGCTGACCAGCAAGGGCGCTTACCAGATCACCGGTTACGCCACCCGCTCCTCGCGCATTCCGATTGGCGGGGCACTGGTTGGCAGCCAGCGTGATTTCCGTGGCTATCTGGCCGGGAACGGCAAGTTCCAGCTTTCGCCCAACTGGTCGATCATGGCTTCCGGCCGGATCGCTTCCGACCGCACCTTCCTGCGCCGCTATGACATCAGCCGCGATGATCGCCTGCGTTCGGTGATCGAGGCCGAACGGATCGATCCCAATTCCTACCTCTCGATCGCCGGCTGGGCGACCCAGACGTTACGCGTGGGCGATGCCCAGGGCCAGGTGCCCGTTGCCTTGCCAATCATCGACTATCGCCGCCGCCTGTCCGATCCGGTGCTGGGCGGGAAGATCGAGTTCCAGGCCAACTCGATGGCGATTACGCGCACCACCGGCCAGGACACCCAGCGCGCCTTTGCCCAGGCCCGCTGGGACATGCGGCGGATCACCGGACTGGGTCAGGAAGTGACCTTCACTGCCCTGGCGCGCGGTGATGTCTACAATTCGGATGAGAACAACCTGACCGCGACGGCCGTCTATCGCGGCAACCCCGGCTGGCAGACCCGCGGCCTGGCGACGGCAGCAGTCGACGTGAAGTGGCCGCTGCTGGGTGAGTTCCTGGGCGGCACCCAGGTGCTGACCCCGCGCTTTCAGGTCGTCGCCAGCCCGAACCTGCGCAACCTGGCGATCCCCAACGAGGATGCCCGCGCGATCGATCTCGAAGATTCGAACCTCTTCGCGCTTAACCGCTTCCCCGGCTATGACCGGATCGAGGACGGGGTGCGCTTTACCTATGGCTTCGACTGGCAGTGGGAACGGCCGGGCTGGCGCGTATCGACCACGATCGGCCAGTCCTATCGACTGACCAGCAAGCCCACCCTGCTGCCCGATGGCACCGGCCTGTCGAGCCGCAGTTCCGATATCGTCGGGCGGACCGAAATCCGCTTCAAGGACTTTGTCCGCTTCACCCACCGCTTCCGGCTCGACAAGGATAATTTCGCCGTCCGCCGCAACGAAATCGACGCCGCGATCGGTAACGAGCGGACCTATGCCGAAATCGGCTACCTGCGGCTCAACCGCAACATTTCGGCCATTGCCGAAGACCTCAAGGACCGTGAGGAGCTGCGCGTGGCCGGCCGGGTTGGCTTTGCGCGCTACTGGTCGGTTTTCGGCTCGGGCGTGTTCAACCTGACCGGCAAGAACGAGGACCCGACGCTGACCACCGACGGGTTCCAGGCGCTGCGCACCCGACTCGGCGTCGCATACGATGACGATTGCCTGCAGCTCGCGCTGACCTGGCGGCGCGATTTCGTGGCCACGGGCGATGCCCGCCGCGGCAACACCTTCCAGGTGAGCATAGCCGTGCGTAACCTGGGCTTCCGATAGTTGGGGTTTCCGTTGATCGGGACATTTGCGAGGGCGGCGCAAACGCGCTATCCGGCCCGGCAATGGTGGTGGCCTGATCAGCTTGGGTTAAGCCAACCGGCGCCAATGGCGTCGGCAAGTCCGGCCGGAAATCGTGTTCCGCGCCGTTTTGGGGATTGAACTGACGGTGACTCCTTTTTCCATTTCGCGTCGCCCGCTTCGCTATACGCTGGCCCTTGCCGCGCTGGCGCTGGCCGGTGGCGCCGTGGCGCAGAATGCCCCTTCG
>VFQM010002160.1_pt1 | contig 15275 bp, 12 predicted proteins | sample 3512391 | NCBI WGS metagenome assembly VFQM01 (sample SAMN10412369, study PRJNA504923) | tailings metagenome | isolation source: Replicate 1 from Balatoc abandoned mine | place: Philippines
GACACTACGCTCACGTAGACTGTCCAGGTCACGCTGACTACGTTAAAAACATGGTAACTGGTGCTGCCCAGATGGACGGTGCTATCCTTGTAGTTGCTGCTACTGACGGCCCAATGCCACAAACTCGCGAGCACATCCTTTTGGCTCGTCAGGTAGGTGTACCTCAGCTTGTAGTTTTCTTGAACAAAGTTGACATGGTCGATGATCCAGAATTGTTGGAGCTTGTTGAAATGGAAGTTAGAGAATTGCTTTCTTTCTACGAATTCGATGGAGACAACATTCCTGTAATCGCTGGTTCCGCTCTTGGTGCATTGAATGGCGAAGAAAAGTGGGTTGAGACTGTAATGCAATTGATGAATGCAGTTGATACTTACATCCCTCTTCCAGAGCGTTTGATCGACAAAGACTTCTTGATGCCTGTTGAAGACGTATTCTCAATCACCGGTCGTGGTACTGTTGCTACTGGCCGTATCGAAAGAGGTGTAATCAACTCCGGTGATCCAGTAGAAATCATCGGTATGGGTGCTGAAGGACTTAAGTCTACAGTAACTGGTGTTGAGATGTTCCGTAAAATTCTTGACAGAGGTGAAGCCGGTGATAACGTAGGTCTGTTGCTTAGAGGTATTGAAAAGTCTCAGATCAAGCGTGGTATGATCATCTGTAAGCCAGGTTCTGTGAAGCCTCATGCTCACTTCAAAGCTGAAGTTTACGTACTTTCTAAAGAAGAAGGTGGACGTCACACTCCGTTCTTCAACAAATACAGACCACAGTTCTATCTTAGAACTACTGACGTAACTGGTGAGATCAAGCTTCCTGCAAATGTGGAGATGGTTATGCCAGGTGACAACGTAACTATCGAAGTTACTTTGTTGTCAGCAGTGGCACTTGAAAAAGGATTGAGATTTGCGATCCGTGAAGGCGGTCGTACAGTAGGTGCCGGTCAGGTTACCGAGATCCTTGACTAATCATCAGATTTACCTAGTAACAATGCGATCCCGAATAAATTTTTGGGATCGCATTTGTTTCTAAAGACATTATTCCTAATTTTGCGTTCCGTTTCGGAGCGTACATTCACACGGGCATAGTTCAATGGCAGAATAGCGGTCTCCAAAACCGTTGATGGGAGTTCGAATCTCTCTGCCCGTGCAGTAAGAAATAAGACCATGAATCTTAAAAACTTTGTCCTCGAGTCCTATGATGAAATGAAGAACAAGGTCACTTGGCCTAAGTTCTCGTTTTTGCAAAACAGTGCAGTACTTGTACTGGTCGCTTCTTTGATATTCGCCCTATTTATAGGTGTTGTAGATCTTGGATTCGAGAATGTCATGACATGGTTTTATGAATTATTCTAATTGAATTTTACAGGATGGCTGAACATAAGTGGTACGTACTCAGAGTAGTCGCCGGTCAGGAAAAAAAAACTAAAACCTATCTGGATAATGAAATTACCAGACAAAAATTAGGGGAGTTTATTCCTGAGGTGCTGATTCCTTCTGAGAAGGTATATGAGATGAGAAATGGCAAGAAAAGAGTCCGGGAAAGAAATTTCTTTCCAGGTTATGTACTTGTCAATGCTGATCTTTCCAATGGTGAGGCCAATCACGTAATAACAAGCATTCCGGGTGTAATCGGTTTCTTAGGATCAAACCAGGGGGGAGCTTCCAAAACCCCTGAACCATTACGTCAATCAGAGGTCAATCGTATCTTAGGTAAGGTTGAGGAGATTGATGAGTTTGCCGAGAAGCAAGATACTCCATTTATAGTCGGAGAGACCGTGAAGGTAATGGACGGCCCCTTCAGTGGATTTACCGGGACAATTGAGGAGATATTTGAGGAGAAAAAGAAGCTTAATGTTATGGTTAAGATCTTTGGCCGAAATACTCCCGTAGAGTTAAATTTTATACAAGTAGAAAAACAAGACTAAGCAATGGCTAAGGAAATCACTGGTTATGTAAAACTGCAAGTGAAAGGTGGCCAGGCTAATCCGTCTCCTCCTGTAGGTCCTGCTCTTGGTTCCAAGGGCTTGAACATCATGGAGTTCTGTAAGCAATTCAATGCTCGTACTCAGGATAAAATGGGTACAGTATTGCCTGTATTGATTACAGTGTATTCTGATAAATCTTTTGATTTCGTAGTAAAAACTCCTCCGGCGGCTAACATGCTGCTTGAGGCTGCCAAAATCAAAAGTGGTTCGGCTGAACCAAACAGAAAAAAAGTGGGGTCTGTTACCTGGGATCAGGTAAAGGCGATCGCGGAGACTAAAATGCCTGACCTCAATGCTTTCAAGATTGAATCAGCTATGCGAATGGTAGCTGGTACAGCGCGAAGCATGGGTATCACAGTATCTGGAAAAGCCCCTTGGGAAGTATAATTAAAAAACAATGGCTAAGTTAACAAAAAAGCAAAAAGAAGCTCTTTCTAAGTACGACCCAAGCCAAGTGTACTCCCTGGAGGCAGCTTCTTCTTTGGTGAAAGAAATTACAACTACGAAGTTTGACGCTTCTGTCGATGTCGACATCCGTCTGGGTGTGGATCCTCGTAAAGCTGATCAAATGGTTAGAGGTGTAGTGGCTCTTCCACATGGGACTGGCAAAGACATCAAAGTATTGGTGCTTTGTACTCCTGACAAAGTAGCAGAAGCAACCGAAGCAGGTGCAGATTACGTTGGTTTGGACGACTATATTGCTAAGATCGAAGGGGGATGGACTGACGTAGACGTCATCATCACAATGCCCAACGTCATGGCGAAGGTAGGTAGATTAGGTAGAGTGTTGGGCCCAAGAGGGCTGATGCCAAACCCTAAATCAGGTACGGTAACTCTGGAAGTTGGAAAAGCTGTAAAGGAAGTGAAAGCTGGTAAGATTGATTTCAAAGTAGATAAATTTGGAATCATCCACGCTGGCATCGGAAAGGTATCTTTCTCCCCTCAGCAAATTCAAGATAACATAAAGGAATTGATCATGACGATCTCTAAACTTAAGCCGTCTTCTTCCAAAGGAACATATTTTAAAAGTATTCACATCTCCAGCACCATGTCTCCTGGGATTGCCGTGGACAAGGCTAGCATACAAGGTATATAATCATGACTAGAGACGAGAAAAAAGTAATAATCGACAGTCTGACTGAGAAGCTTAAGGAAAACCCTTTCTTCTACATTACCGATGCAGGAGGATTTTCAGTTGCCGAAGTTAATGCTTTCAGAAGAACATGCTATGAAAGAGGTGTAGAGTACAAAGTGTACAAAAACACCTTGATCGCCAAAGCATTGGAAAATTTGGATGCTGACTATTCGAAGCTGACTAGTGGTGTTTTAAAGGGATTCTCAGGAATCATCTTCTCAAAAGAGACAAGTAATTTGCCAGCAAAAGTTCTTTTGGACTTCCGAAAGAAAATGGGCAAAAAAGAGACTAGACCTGTATTCAAAGGTGCTGGAATCGATTCAGATGTTATTCTGGGCGAAAACAACCTTGAGATGCTCTCTAATCTCAAATCTAAGCAAGAATTGCTTGGCGATCTTATCGGATTGCTTCAATCTCCTGCTAAGAATCTCGTGTCTGCATTGCAATCAGGTCAAAACAACATCACTGGTGTTCTTAAGACTCTTGCTGATCGCGAGGAAAAATAATTTTATCTAATCATTCAAAAACAAATTAAATAATTAATACAATGGCAGATCTTACACAACTTGCAGAACAGTTGGTAAACTTGACTGTAAAAGAAGTAAAAGAATTGACAGACATCCTTAAGGATCAGTATGGTATCGAGCCTGCTGCAGCTGGCGCTGTAATGGTAGCTGCTGGTGGTGCTGGTGCTGGGGAAGCTGCTGCTGAAGAGGAAAAAACTTCTTTTGATGTGATCCTTAAAGCTGCAGGTGCACAGAAACTTGCTGTAGTTAAGCTTGTTAAAGAATTGACTGGTCTGGGTCTTAAAGAAGCAAAAGATCTTGTTGACGGAGCTCCAAAAGCTTTGAAAGAAGGTATTGCTAAAGACGAAGCTGAAGCTTTGAAAAAGTCTCTTGAAGAGGCTGGTGCTGAAGTAGAGATCAAATAATTTGTCAAATTCGATCCATTAGGTTCGAATTAGGCCTAAGACCTGACTAATAAGTCAGGTCTTTTCCTGTTTATGCACAGGATAAAAATTGCATTATTCCAAGCGATAATTGTCGCATTCCGATATTTAATTTCACTATAAACTATACACTACCTTGGCTATCAAGAATCAAACCGTAAGGAAAAGTTTCTCCTCCATTAAGGTGGTCAAAGACTATCCCGATTTTCTAGATATTCAGCTGCAGTCTTTCAAGGACTTCTTCCAGCTGGATACTCCTGCTGAGAAGCGTCGGGCAGATGGGTTGTTTAAAGTTTTCGCAGAAAACTTTCCAATTAGCGATTCAAGAGAAAACTTCACCTTGGAGTTTATCGATTACACCGTTGATCCACCAAAATATAGCGTGGGTGAATGTATCGATCGTGGATTGACCTACTCTGTACCGCTCAAGGCAAAATTGAGATTGCTTTGCCATGACCCGGATAATGAAGATTTCGAGACCATCGAGCAGGAGGTTTTTTTAGGGAACCTTCCTTATATGACCGAAAAAGGTTCTTTTGTGATCAATGGTGCTGAGCGTGTAATTGTATCTCAACTTCACCGTTCGCCGGGTGTATTTTTTGCCCAAAGCAAGCATACTAATGGTACCAAGCTTTATTCAGCGAGAATTATTCCTTTTAAAGGTTCTTGGATCGAATTTGCTACCGACATTAATAATGTCATGTATGCATATATCGACAGGAAAAAGAAGTTCCCCGTTACGACTTTGCTAAGAGCTATTGGTTATGGCTCTGACAAAGATATTTTAGACCTCTTTGGACTTTCTGAAGAAGTATCAGCTACCAAAAATGCTTTGAAAAAGGCAGCAGGAAGAAAACTGGCTGCAAGAGTTCTCCGCACTTGGGTGGAGGACTTTGTGGATGAGGATACTGGTGAGGTTGTATCCATCGACAGAAATGAAGTCCTTTTGGAGCGTGACACGGTATTGACTGATGAGGATATTGAGATGATTTTGGACTCAGGTTCCAAGTCAATCATTCTTCATCGAGAAGATGTTAACGTTGCAGACTATTCGATTATCTATAATACGCTACAAAAAGATAACTCTAACTCTGAAAAAGAAGCTGTCGAGGTAATTTACCGTCAACTTAGAAATACCGAAGCTCCCGATGAAGCGACGGCCAGAGAAGTTATTCAGAGTCTGTTCTTTTCTGATAAGCGATATGACTTAGGTGAAGTCGGAAGATACAGGATTAATAAGAAGCTTGGACTTGAAATCGAACCTGAGAAAATTGTCTTGACGAAAGAAGATATTATCTCTATCGTGAAGTACTTGATCGGTTTGATCAATTCTAAAGCCGTGGTGGATGATATCGATCACCTTTCTAACAGAAGAGTTCGTACCGTTGGTGAGCAGCTTTACAGTCAGTTTGGAGTTGGTTTGGCCAGAATGGCTAGAACAATCCGCGAACGAATGAATGTGCGTGACAATGAAGACTTCAAGCCAGTCGATTTGATCAATGCCCGTACACTTTCTTCAGTGATAAACTCTTTCTTTGGTACCAACCAGCTTTCTCAGTTTATGGATCAGACTAACCCTCTGGCCGAGCTGACTCACAAGAGAAGACTTTCAGCCTTGGGTCCAGGTGGTCTTTCGAGAGAAAGAGCAGGTTTCGAAGTACGAGACGTTCACTATACTCACTACGGTCGCCTTTGTACCATCGAAACTCCGGAAGGTCCAAACATCGGTTTGATCTCTTCCCTTTGCGTACACGCAAAAGTAAATAGCATGGGCTTCTTGGAAACTCCTTATAGAAAAGTTGATTCTGGCAAGGTGGGAATGGATCCAAGTGATATTGTATTCTTGACTGCAGAGGAAGAAGATAATAATAACATTGCCCAGGCAAATGCCCCATTGGATGAGTCCGGGAAATTTATCAATGAAAAAGTAAAGGCCAGATTTGAAGGTGACTTCCCTGTCTTGGATCCTAGTGAAATCTCCTACATGGATGTGGCTCCTAACCAGATTGTTTCGGTTGCAGCTTCTTTAATTCCATTCTTGGAGCACGATGATGCTAACCGGGCCTTGATGGGTTCCAACATGCAGCGTCAAGCTGTACCATTGTTGAAGCCTGAGGCTCCAATCGTTGGTACTGGTCTAGAAGGCAAGGCTGCCATCGATTCACGGTCACTTATCATTGCGGAGGCCAACGGGGTAGTTGACTATGTTGATGCCAAGAAGATCAGAATCAAATATGACCTGACTGCCGAACAGCTTTTGGTCAACTTCACTGATGAGTATAAAACATACGACCTGATCAAGTTTAGAAGAACTAACCAAGACACAACTATTAACTTGACTCCTTTGGTATTGAAGGGAGAGCGAGTTGAAAAGGGGCAAGTTTTGGTTGAAGGGTATTCTACCAATAATGGAGAACTTGCTCTTGGTAAAAACTTGAAAGTGGCTTACATGCCATGGCAAGGATACAACTTCGAGGATGCCATCGTGATCTCTGAGCGTGTGGTTCGGGAGGATATCTTTACTTCCATCCACGTTGAGGAATTCCAACTGGAAGTACGTGATACCAAGCGAGGCGAAGAAGAATTGACTTCAGAGATTCCAAACGTATCCGAAGAAGCTGTAAAGCACCTCGACGAAAATGGTGTCATCAGAGTAGGTGCTGAGGTGAAAGAAGGGGATATCATCATCGGTAAGATTACTCCAAAAGGTGAAACTGACCCCACTCCAGAAGAGAAGCTTCTGCGCGCTATTTTCGGCGACAAAGCAGGTGATGTGAAAGACGCTTCATTGAAAGCTTCTCCTTCCTTAAACGGAGTTGTTATTGAGACCAAGCTCTTCTCTAGACCTAAAAAGGATAAGGATAACCGATCCAAAGCTAAAGCGGAAGTCGAAAAACTGAAAGGAAAGTACTCCAAGGATCTTCTTGGCATCAGAGCACGAATGATCAATAAATTGGTCACGCTGCTTGATGGTAAAACTTCCCTTGGCGTGAAGCACAAGTTTGGTGATGAAATCATCAGCAAAGGCGTGAAGTTCAATCAGAAAAACATCGAAAACAACCTCTTCCCTGCAAAGAACCCTTACAGAGATGAGTCCAACTATAATGTCCCTGAGGAAGCAAACCTTATTTCGGACATTATCTTGGATGATTGGACGGACGATGCACATACTAATTCTCTGATCGTACAATTGGTGAAGAACTATACCAATTCGCGAAATGAGATATCAGGAAGATTCAAAAGAGACAGATTTACCCTAGAGGTCGGTGACGAGCTTCCAGCTGGTATCGTACAGCTTGCTAAAGTTTATATCGCCAAAAAGCGTAAGCTGAAAGTAGGTGATAAAATGGCTGGTCGTCACGGTAACAAGGGTATCGTAGCTCGGATTGTAAGAGACGAAGACATGCCATTCTTGGAAGACGGTACTCCAATGGATATTGTTCTCAACCCACTAGGTGTACCTTCTCGAATGAACATCGGGCAGATATTTGAGACTGTACTTGCTTGGGCAGGTCAAAAAATGGGTAAGAAATATGCTACCCCGATTTTCGATGGAGCTTCTTTGGAAGAGGTTTCGGCAGAATTGGATGCAGCTGGACTCCCCGCTTATGGTCGTACCTACCTATATGACGGACTGACAGGTCACAAATTTGATCAGCCTGTAACTGTAGGTATTGCTTACATGTTGAAATTGGGTCACTTGGTAGATGATAAGATGCACGCGCGTTCGATTGGACCGTACTCTCTTATCACACAGCAGCCACTTGGTGGTAAGGCTCAGTTTGGTGGTCAGCGTTTCGGAGAGATGGAAGTATGGGCATTGGAGGCGTTTGGTGCATCTCATGTCCTACAGGAGATCTTGACTGTAAAGTCTGATGACGTAATCGGTAGAGCGAAAGCTTATGAAGCAATCGTGAAAGGTGAAAACCTTCCTAAGCCAAATATTCCTGAATCATTCAATGTATTGGTTCATGAGTTGAGAGGCTTGGCTCTTGAAATTACCCTTGATTAATTTGGCTCAAAGGGCGGGAAACCGCCCTGAACATATCTCAAAAAATTATGTCGTTTAGAAAAAATAAAAAACTCAACAACGATTTCTCCCGAGTTACCATCAGCTTGGCCTCTCCGGAATCTATTCTAGATAGCTCAAACGGTGAAGTAACCCAGCCAGAGACTATCAACTATAGAACGTACAAGCCAGAAATGGGAGGTTTGTTCTGTGAGCGAATCTTCGGTCCGGTGAAGGATTGGGAATGTCATTGTGGTAAATACAAGCGAATCAGATATAAAGGCATCATCTGTGACCGTTGCGGTGTGGAAGTGACTGAGAAAAAAGTACGTCGTGAGCGTATGGGCCACATCGAATTGGTGGTACCTGTAGCACACATCTGGTACTTTAAGTCTCTTCCTAACAAAATCGGTTACCTTCTAGGTCTTCCTACCAAGAAGCTAGATCAGATCGTGTATTATGAGCGCTATGTGGTAGTTCAGGCTGGTATCAAGGCAGAAGAAGGGGTTCAATACCTAGACTTCTTGACCGAGGATGAGTACTTGGACATCATGGATAAGCTTCCAAAAGAAAATCACATGCTTGATGATGACGATCCAAATAAATTCATCGCCAAAATGGGCGCTGAAGCTTTGGAAATGTTGTTGGCAAGATTGGACTTGGATGATCTTTCGTACTCCCTTCGTCACCAAGCAGCTACCGATACTTCTCAGCAGCGTAAAGCAGAAGCCTTGAAGCGTCTGAAAGTAGTAGAAGCATTCCGTGATGCAAGAACCCGTATCGAAAACCGTCCGGAGTGGATGGTAGTCCGCATGGTTCCAGTGATTCCACCGGAATTGCGTCCATTGGTTCCTTTGGATGGTGGTCGTTTTGCTACTTCCGATTTGAATGATCTCTACAGAAGAGTAATCATCAGAAATAACCGTCTCAAGAGATTGATCGATATCAAAGCTCCTGAGGTGATCTTGAGAAACGAAAAGCGAATGTTGCAGGAAGCTGTGGATTCACTTTTCGATAACTCCAGAAAAGTAAATGCGGTAAGATCCGATGGTAACCGTGCTTTGAAATCCCTTTCCGATATGTTGAAAGGTAAGCAAGGTCGATTCCGTCAAAACTTGCTCGGTAAGCGTGTGGATTACTCTGGCCGATCTGTAATCGTCGTAGGTCCAGAATTGAAGCTTCACGAGTGTGGTCTTCCTAAAAATATGGCAGCTGAACTTTTCAAGCCGTTTATCATCAGAAAACTGATCGAAAGAGGCATTGTAAAGACAGTAAAATCTGCTAAGAAAATCGTGGATCGTAAAGATCCAGTGGTTTGGGATATTTTGGAAAACGTATTGAAAGGACACCCTGTGCTCCTAAACCGTGCCCCAACGCTTCACAGATTGGGTATCCAGGCATTCCAGCCCAAATTGATCGAAGGAAAAGCGATTCAGCTTCACCCGTTGGTATGTACGGCGTTCAACGCTGACTTTGACGGTGACCAGATGGCGGTACACGTACCACTAGGTCATGAAGCGATTTTGGAAGCTTCTACCTTGATGCTTTCTGCACATAATATCTTGAATCCAGCCAACGGTGCTCCAATCACCGTGCCTTCTCAGGACATGGTTTTGGGTCTCTACTATGTGACCAAAGGCAAGAAATCAACTCCAGAAGAGCCAGTTGCAGGAGAAGGAATGACTTTCTACAGCACTGAAGAAGTAATCATTGCACTGAATGAGGGTAAAATTTCTAAGCATGCCAACATCAAGTGTAAAGTCAAAGTAAGAACTTCCGAAGGTGAGATTAAAGAACAAATCATCGATACTGTAGCAGGTCGATTGATTTTCAACCAGTTTGTTCCTGAAGAAGTTGGGTATGTAAATGAACTTTTGACCAAGAAAAAGCTTCAGCAAATCATTGCTGAGGTTGTGAAAGTTTGTGGAATCTCCCGTACAGCTCAATTCCTTGATGATATCAAGCACCTTGGTTTCCAAATGGCTTACCAAGGAGGTCTTTCTATGGGATTGAATGATGTAATCATTCCGGACGAAAAAGAGCCGATGATTGCAAAGGCCAAGGAGGAAGTAGACCAAGTATGGAATAACTACCTCATGGGTCTGATCACGGACAACGAGCGTTACAACCAAGTAATTGATATCTGGACTCGTACCAACTCTCATTTGACCAACAATCTGATGAAGCAAATGGAGGAGGATAAGCAAGGGTTCAATGCCATCTATATGATGATGCACTCTGGAGCTCGTGGTTCTAGAGAGCAGATCAGACAGCTGGGTGGTATGAGAGGTTTGATGGCAAAACCACAGAAAAACCTTCAAGGCTCTGTCGGTGAAATCATCGAAAACCCAATCCTTTCCAACTTCAAAGAAGGTCTGGATGTATTGGAGTACTTCATCTCTACCCACGGTGCGCGTAAAGGTCTTGCCGATACAGCGCTTAAAACTGCCGATGCGGGTTACTTGACTCGTCGTCTGGTAGACGTGGCTCAGGATATGATCATCACCGAAGAAGATTGTGGTACACTAAGAGGATTGGTGGTGCAGCCGCTAAAAGACAATGACGAAATCGTCGAACCACTTTCTGAGCGAATTTTGGGTCGAGTATCTGTACACGATGTGTACGACTTGGCAACAGATGAGCTAATCGTTCCTGCTGGTGTTGAAATCACTGACGAAATCGCCAAGCGCGTAGATGAATCTTCTATTGAAGAAGTAGAAATCAGATCCGTATTGACTTGCGAGACTCGAAGAGGAGTATGTTCTAAATGCTACGGCAGAAACTTGGCGACTGGAAAAATGGTCCAAGCTGGTGAAGCTGTAGGTGTTATTGCCGCTCAGTCAATCGGCGAACCAGGTACGCAGCTTACCTTGAGAACATTCCACGTAGGTGGTACTGCTTCCAACATGGCAGTAGATGCTTCTATCCCAGCTAAGTTTGATGGGGTAGTGGAATTTGAGGAAGAATTGAGATACATCGAGACTACCAATAAGGATGGAGAGCCAATCACCATCGTAATGGGTAGATCTGGTGAAATCAAGATCAACGAAGCAAAAACGGGTAAGACCTTGGTGTCAAACCACGTTCCTTATGGTGCGATCTTGAACGTCAAAAACGGTCAAAAAATCTCCAAAGGTGATTCCCTATGTACTTGGGATCCGTACAACGCGGTCATTCTTTCCGAATTTGATGGTACTGTAGAATTTGATGCTATTGTCGAAGGGGTTACTTACAAGGAAGTAGCTGATGATCAGACAGGTTTCCGTGAAAAAGTAATCATCGAAACTAAAGACAGAACCAAAAACCCGGCTATTGTCGTCAACTACGGTGAAGATAGCAAGGGATATAATATTCCTGTTGGAGCTCACCTTGCTGTAGAAGCAGGTGAAAAAGTGAAGTCAGGACAAATCTTGGTTAAAATCCCAAGATCTGTAGGAAAGACTCGTGACATTACCGGTGGTCTTCCACGAGTTACCGAACTATTCGAAGCTCGTAATCCATCAAACCCTGCTGTGGTTTCTGAAATTGATGGTGTGGTATCTTATGGAGGTGTCAAGAGAGGTAACCGTGAGATCATCATTGAATCCAAAGATGGTGTGATCAAGAAATATATGGTTTCTCTTTCTAAGCACATCTTGGTTCAGGAAAATGACTTCATCCGTGCGGGTGAGCCACTTTCTGATGGAGCGATCACTCCTAGCGATATCTTGTCGATCAAAGGACCAACTGCTGTTCAGGAATACTTGGTGAATGAAATTCAGGAAGTTTACCGACTTCAGGGTGTAAAAATCAACGATAAGCACATTGAGGTTATCGTATCTCAAATGATGCAAAAAGTTGAAATCCTGGATGCTGGAGATACTAACTTCCTACAAGGCCAAGTGGTTGATAAGTGGGCGTTCCGTGAGGAAAACGACAATATCTTGGACAAAAAAGTGGTGATGGATGCAGGTGATTCTTCTACCTTGAAACCAGGTATGATCATCTCTGCCAGAAGACTGAGAGATGAAAACTCTAGCTTGAAGCGTAAAGACCTTAAGCTTGTTCAAGTTCGCGATGCCGAGACAGCAGTGTCTGCTCCGACCTTACAAGGTATTACTGCGGCTTCTTTGGGTACAGAGTCATTTATCTCTGCAGCTTCTTTCCAGGAAACTACCAAGGTACTTTCTGAGGCAGCAATTAGAGGTAAGCGTGATGAACTCTTGGGCTTGAAGGAAAACGTGATCGTAGGTCACTTGATCCCTGCAGGAACAGGTCAGCGAAGATTGCAAAACATCATCGTTGGTTCTAAGGAGGAATACGAAAAGCTATCTGAAAACATGGAAAGAACCACCGGAACCAAAAGATCCAGTGAAGCAATTCTGTAAGTAGTTTATATTTTAATTAAAAAGGCCTGTATGATAAGTGCAGGCCTTTTTTTAATCCTAATCTACCATGAATGAAAAAAACAATCCCGAACAGCAGATCAATGTGGAGCTATCCGAAGAGGTGGCCGAAGGAGTCTATTCCAATTTGGCAATGATTGCACATTCCAATTCGGAATTTGTGATCGATTTTATCCGATTAATGCCGGGAGTGCCTAAGGCAAAAGTAAAATCCAGAATCATTGTGACTCCGGATCATGCGAAGCGATTGCTTGCCGCACTGAAAGATAATATTGAAAAATACGAGGCTGCCTTTGGCAAAATCAACCAAGGAGGAGGAGCTCCATCCTTCCCCATTTCATTTGGAACTCCGGGAGAGGCTTAGTTTTTAGCTGAAAATCCCGTAAAATAGTAGTTTTCATTATCGCCTCCGTGAGTGTCCCACTCAAGGAAATTCGATAATTTGAATCCCGTTGCGGTAAATGTTATTCAATTGAAGGTGTTCTGGAGGGCAAACTTCTCCGCCAAGGTCTGTATCCGCACAGATCTTTGTTTTTCCAGCAGGGCTCACTTTTCCTTTATGTTCTCTTATTTAGGTGTAATCCAGTCACCTGTGTTTGGGTTTTTTAACTCTTTATGTAATTTGTTGAAGCGTTTGGGCCACATCTACCGTCCTTAGGATAGTAAACTAATTTTTGATTGTATGAAATCGAGCATAACCCAAAGCGACACACAGAGTAATAATTATCTGTCATGCGAAGATTCCATGTGGCCTCTAAAAATCAAATTATAATCATATGAAAAACGTATTCACACTATTGCTATTGATCATCGGGGTGACGCTTTCATCCTGCCAGGAAAGTGAAGCTCCTCTTGAACCGGGGGAAACGATAGCACTAAGTCGGATTTCTGAGAATTCCGCCTTCACTTCCCTTCATGGAGATCTGTGATACTGCAGATTAGTTTTTTGCATCAGAACTAGATAAAAAATTCAGCACCTTATCTGTTGAATTAGATGTTCATTTCAAAAATTATAACCTATGAAATACATGTACATTCCCATATTGCTTTCTACTTTTCTTTTGATCACAAGTTGTGGAATAGAAGAATACGATTTGCCTTTAGAACTCGATTTTCAGTTGCTTGATGAAAATGGCACCTCTTCAACAGCCTTTCAGGAAGGCCAAAATTTTCGTTTCCTTTTTATCATTCGCAACAACTCCTTCGAGGACATTGAGTATGTCCCTGATTTCATAACAGATGATTTTTTCAGGGTTTATCGGATTGATACTTCAGAAGGGATAGTTTCTGTGGGTAAACCTTACGAAAACTTGTTTTGCGAATATGGAGGTATGAACTTTATAGTCCCTTCAGGTGAGGAGCGTCATTTTGAAATTCCATGGACTCCATTTGAGGATTTTTGTTGTCCTCCATTTTGCAAGGTGAACTCTAATTCTGTTCTTCCCAAAGGGAAATATAAAACGTTTATTGAAGGGCCATTTAACTTTGTTTATAAGGAGAAAACTGTCTCAATTAGCAATGGATTTGAAATCGTTTTTGAAATTGAATAATTCCATGACAAATCCTCAATTTACTAAAAGAATTTGTCTAACATTCTTATTTGCTTTAGTATTCAGCTTTAGATTATTCTCTCAAATACCTGTTAGAATAGTTTATGACGATGAAGTGCCTGTTGTGGTAAGAAGCACATCCACTCCGCCCATCGTTAAAATGCCAAGTATCGACGTCGGTGTGTTAAAAAAGGAAGACAAACAAGAAGAAGGGTTGGGAATCCCTCCTAGATTTGGGAAGGACATTGATGTGAATTATACATTATCGAATTCAGGTAAATGGGAGGATGTGGAAGGGGGAAAGTTGTGGAAACTAGAAATTTTTTCTGAAAATGCCCTATCTATAAATTTAATTTTTGATGATTTTATTTAGCAACAAGTGCAAAACTCATTATTTATAACAAGGAAAAGAGTATGGTAATGGGGCCAATCACTTCTGAAGTAAACAACGAATATAAATCATTTGCCACAGATATTATTAAAGGACAATCTATAGTCTTGGAATTATTTGAGCCGTATCATGCTGAGGGAACTTCGTCTTTAAATGTAACGAAAGTTATCCATGGATATGTTAACCATTTTAATACTAATTTCCCAGGGGTAACGCCTGGCTTCGATGCTTCTGCTCCATGTCATAATGACATAAACTGCCCAGTCGGCAACCCATTGCAAGAAGAATCATATTCAGTAGCAATGGTACTATTAGCAAATAATACAAGACATTGCTCAGGAGTTCTGGTTAGCAATGAATGTCAAGACTTTACTCCGAATTTTTTGACTGCTTTTCATTGTGTTGATGTAGGTGCAGGGTTAGATTTTCAAGATGGAATACTTTCTGGTAACGAAATAAACGCTTCCCAGAATTGGGTTTTTAGGTTCCAGTATAAAAGTCCCGTTTGTGATGGAGGGGATGGAAATTCTTTCTTTTCTTTCGTGGGTTCGACTTTTCGTTCTGCATGGCGTACAACGGATTTTGCACTTTTTGAGCTTAATAATAGACCAACAGCTAATACGGGAATTACCTATGCGGGATGGTCAAGGGAAGATACTCCCGCTACCTCTTCTGCTGGTATACATCATCCGAACGGTGATGTTATGAAAATTTCAATTGAAAATAATCTTGCAACCTCAGTGTATCCCTCCGACCAACCCCATATTGAATAAAAAGTGATTTTTATTTAGGGCGGTATTCTTCCCAGTTGGATGGTAGGAGTTGGTAGAGGTTTTTGTGGTTGATGCTTTGGATTCGTTCAAAGACGTCTT
>VFQM010002161.1_pt1 | contig 15272 bp, 11 predicted proteins | sample 3512391 | NCBI WGS metagenome assembly VFQM01 (sample SAMN10412369, study PRJNA504923) | tailings metagenome | isolation source: Replicate 1 from Balatoc abandoned mine | place: Philippines
ATTAGAAAATATGGGGGCTCAAATGGTGAAAGAAGTAGCTTCTAAAACCAATGATTTAGCTGGTGACGGAACAACTACTGCAACAGTTTTAGCTCAAGCAATCGTGAAAGAAGGTTTAAAAAACGTAGCTGCTGGAGCTAATCCAATGGATTTAAAAAGAGGAATTGACAAAGCCGTAGAAACTATTGTTGCTGAATTAGGCAAACAAGCAGTTGCAGTAGATGATTCTTCGGATAAAATCAAGCAAGTGGCTTCTATTTCTGCCAATAATGATGAAACTATCGGTGATTTAATCGCAACTGCTTTCTCTAAAGTAGGTAAAGAAGGTGTTATCACAGTAGAAGAAGCTAAAGGAACTGATACTTACGTAGATGTGGTAGAAGGAATGCAATTCGATAGAGGTTATTTATCTCCATATTTCGTAACTGATGCTGATAAAATGGTGGCAGAATTAAGCAATCCATACGTTTTATTATACGATAAAAAAATCTCTAACTTACAAGAGTTATTACCAGTTTTAGAGCCGGTAGCACAATCCGGAAGACCTTTATTAATTATTGCTGAAGATGTTGACGGACAAGCGTTAGCAACATTAGTAGTAAACAAATTACGTGGTGGATTAAAAATTGCAGCTGTTAAAGCTCCAGGTTTTGGAGACAGAAGAAAAGCTATGTTAGAAGACATCGCTATCTTAACTGGAGGAACTGTAATTGCTGAAGAAAGCGGATATTCATTAGAAAACGCTACTTTAGACATGTTAGGAACTGCAGAAACTATCACAATCGACAAAGACAATACAACAATTGTAAACGGTTCTGGCGATGCTGAAAACATCAAAGCAAGAGTAAACCAAATCAAAGCGCAAATAGAAACAACCACTTCTGATTACGATAGAGAAAAACTACAAGAGCGTTTAGCTAAATTAGCTGGAGGTGTTGCCGTTTTATATGTTGGTGCAGCTTCTGAAGTAGAAATGAAAGAGAAAAAAGACCGAGTTGACGATGCTTTACACGCAACTCGTGCAGCTGTGGAAGAAGGAATTGTTGCTGGAGGTGGTGTTGCTTTAGTAAGAGCAAAAGCAGCATTAAACACTATTAAAGCTGAAAATGCTGATGAAGCGACAGGAATTCAAATCGTGAACAAAGCAGTAGAAGCACCTTTAAGAACTATTGTAGAAAATGCAGGTGGTGAAGGTTCTGTAGTAATTGCAAAAGTTACAGAAGGAACAAATGATTTCGGATTTAATGCAAAAACAGGAGAATACGTTCAAATGTTAGCTGCTGGAATTATCGATCCTAAGAAAGTAACTCGTGTAGCTTTAGAAAATGCTGCTTCTGTTGCTGGAATGATTTTAACAACCGAATGTGCTTTAATTGACATCAAAGAAGACAGTCCTGCAATGCCAATGGGCGGAGGAATGCCTGGAATGATGTAATTCAAAGTTGAAAGTACAAAGTTGAAGGTACAAAGTAATAAACCCCGATTTGAAATTTCAAATCGGGGTTTTGTTTTTATTTTCTCCAGTCAAAATTGGTTACATAAGTCAATCTTACTGTGGGATTACTTTCTTGGAATGTATTCGTATAATTCCAAATATTTTGATGAATATAACTTAATTGAATTTGATGATTTTTATCGAAATTATAGCCAACTCCACCAATAAATCGATTTTGATTTAGAAACGTTTTTCCTGCGTTCGAACCTAAATTCATAAAAACCTCATCGCCAAACAATGCAAATAACTTCGTTACCTCATCTTTTTTCATCAAAGGATAATTGAATAATAACATATAACGCATTCGATTTCTATAATCGTAATGATCAATTTCTAAATCGCCATTCGATTGCGCTTTTGCTATTCCAACATATCGAAGTTCATCTCGTAATCGATGTGTAATTTTTAATTGTCCGCTATTATGAACAAACGTTCCTTGAATCCAAAAATGATTTTCGGGAATACTAATTTTATTCATCGCAGGATTTCCGTAGGAATACGTGTTATAATGACTAAATCCAACACTTCCCATAAACTTTTTAGTAAATTGATAATCTACTGACGGACGAATAAAATACTGTTGTTTTTCCGAAACCCCGTTGGCATATCGCATTGTGGCTTCAAATGAAAAAGAGAATTTTTCCGTAATCATGTTCTTTCCAAAATAGTGCAACCAAATGTTATTGTTACTCTCTTTTACTTGTGCTAAACTAGTATTCAGAGCAAGAAAGCTCGCTATTCCAACTAAGAATAGCAAGCGTATTTTTATATATTTCATTACTTATTGAACGATTAAATTTTTTCTAGAAGCTTTAGGGTGCGAAGATAAGGCTTTATGATTATCTAAACCAATAATTGTAACCGTTCCGCCATCCTCATGCGCTTCATAATCATGTTTAAAATGCTCTAAATTTTCCATAACCGAATGGTCAACCAACTTGGTTTTTTTCAAACAAATACTTACTTGATATCCAGTTGGAATTTCTTCTAATTTTCTTTTGATTCCCAAATAATTAGAAAAAATAGCCGCTTTACTAATTTCAACTTTATACTCGTTATTTACAAAAGAAACTACAGTAGGTGCTCTAAAAAATGAAGAAATTGGTGTTCCGTTTACGACATGAATAATCATTTTCACTAACATTCCAGCAAAAATTCCTAACAATAAATCTTCGAATAAAGTTACCAAAACCGTTACTGTGAAAATAAATAATTGTTCTTTTCCAATGTGTAACATGTGAATGAATTCTTTTGGATGCGCTAATTTAATTCCCACACTAATCAACATAGCCGCAAGAGCTGCATTTGGGATCATCTCTAATAAAGGTGCTGCTAACAATACAAAAACCAAGATGAAAAATCCGTGAAAGAAGTTAGCCCAACGCGTTTTTGCTCCGTTATTTACATTTGATGATGAACGAGCAACTTCAGAAATCATGGGTAAACCACCTAAAATTGCTGCTAAAGTATTTCCAATTCCAACTGCGATTAAATCTTTATTTGTGTTGGATTTTCTTTTGAAAGGATCTAATAAATCGATAGCTTTTACAGTTAACAACGATTCCAATGTCCCAACCAAAGCAAACATAATGACATATTTAATGAATAATCCGGTTTGACTAATTCCTGAATAATCGACATTCCAATGGATATTATCTACCAAATTTCCAATTTTTACTAAAGCATAAGGCGGTTCTGTGTGCGCAAAATCCATAAATAACTCACATGGAATAGCAAATAACAATACCACCAAAGGAGCCGGAATCATTTTAATTGATTTGTTTTTGATGTATGGCCAACCCAACATAATTGCCAAACTCACTACTCCAATAATCGAAGCTTTTGCATCTAAATTGATGATGAATTTTGGAATGTTTACAAGTAATTCAATTGGTCCCATACCTTTTGCTAAAGCGGGATTATCATTCAATAAAACTGGAATTTGTTTCGCTATAATGATAATTCCAATAGCAGCCAACATTCCGTGAATAGTAGAAAGCGGAAAAAAATAGGCTAGTTTTCCTAATTTTAAAACTCCGAAAAGAATTTGAATTACTCCAGCAACAACCATTGCTCCAAGCGCTAATTTCCAACCTAATTCGTTGTTACCTTGTCCAAATTCGGCAACAGCTCCAGCAACAATTACAATTAAACCTGCTGCTGGTCCTTTAATCGTTAAGCGAGAACCCATGAAAAACGAAACAACAATTCCACCAATAATAGCCGTGATTAATCCCATAATTGGAGGGAAATCTGAAGCTTTTGCGATTCCTAAACTTAATGGTAATGCTAATAAAAACACGATGAAACCAGAAATGGCATCGGTTTTGAAATTCTCTTTTAAGCCTGCTAATCCATCAGCAGGTATATATTTTTTTATTTTTGTGTTCATATATTTTCGAATAAATTAAGATGATTTGTAAGGCAACTCATGATACGTTTTAACATGAGGACCTAAGAAAAGACGAGCATAAATTCGGATTCCAGCAATACCTGAAACCACAAAACTTGATGCTACAAAAAAGGCTAAGAAAAGTTGATTACTATCGATATGACTAAAAATCAAATCTTCGCCAATGAAAGTTGTTGTAATTGGAAAACCCGTAATTCCCAAAGTAGCTAACAAGAAAAAGAAAGCAAACTTAGGATGTTCGTAAACATGACCTAAATACTGATTTATTAAAATTCTTCTTTCTAATTTTTGCAGCTGTAATAAATCTATGTAACCAATGATTCCGGCAACAATGATTCCAGCTAAGTAGTAAGCAATTTCACTTACACTTACTTTGTCATTAAACACTATCGCTAAGGCAATCCAAAAGTGATTCATCACAATTAAGATCCACGCTAAAAACGGACTTTTTCGCTCTGAAAACGATTTGAAAACGAATACCAATCCGATAAAAGCAAAAACTTCGGGTAAAACCGAAATGAGTTGTTGCGGTAAATCTACTTTGAATTTATAGGCTAAGAATCCCATTAAATATAGTGGAATAAACAAAAAATAAATTCTCTTAATGTTTAAGAAATCAAGTGACTTTCCTATAATTTTCAATGGTTTCCACAATACCATATTTAAGAATCCTTCCAAATTGAATTCTATCAAAGCTAAAATGTAAAGCGTGTATTCGATTTTCTTTGGATACGAATCTTCGATTGCTTTTTCTCTTGGTTTGAAATTGTAAAATTGGTCGCGAATTAAGTAACTCACTACTGATGGCGATACCAATAATTGATACGTTCTCAAAAATGCATTTCCAGCAAAGTGAATTAATGCCAAAGTTTCAAAACCTAAAGCAATTTCAATAAATATAATTCCAATTTGAGAAATAGAGCTATACGCCACCTGGCTCTTCACAGACGATTGAACTCTCGCCATAACAGAAGCTGCCAAACTAGTAGTTAATCCCATTAATCCAATGGCAAATCTCATGGTGGTTTGATGTTCCCAAAATGGAAATGTTCTCAACATTAAGAAAACTCCTAAATGCACTGATAACGAACCGTAGAAAATAGCACTCGAAGGTGTTGGACCTTCCATAGCTCTAGGCAACCAAGACGAAAACGGAATCTGAGCCGATTTTGCCGCAGCAGCACAAGCCAAGCAAAGTGCAATGAATATTCCAATGATGGAATGATTTTGCAAATGCTCGTTGACTAATTCGTAATTATTCAACTTCATGAAGGTTATATTTTCATGAAATAAATGGTGACTTGCCCACATCGCTAATAACAATCCGACATCGCCAATTCTATAAATTGAAAATACTTTGAAAGCATTTTTAACGGGTAAATAACGTTCTCTATAAAAAGCAATTAAAAGGAACGATGAAATTCCAATGATTTCCCAACCAATGAATAAGGTTTCAAAATTTCCTGATAAAATAGCTAAGTTATATCCGAAAAAGAAAAACAAAACCGTATTAAAAAAACGTTTGTATCCTTTTTCTCTATGTAAATAATAGCGACTATATGTTGTTATCATCGAAGTTAATAAAGCTCCTATGAATAAATAAACAGCTGAAATTTGGTCAAAGTAGAAATCGATAAAAAACTCATAATGAGCTGTTTTTAATACCGATAATTCGACTAAATTCAAATCTTTAGCACCGTCAATTATCCAAAAAATGATAAAAGCTACTAATCCTACTAATTGTAAAAAAACCGTTCCAAAAGCCGTCCATGAGATGGTTTTTTCTTTAGATTCAGGCAAAAACAAACTAATGATAAAGCCTAAAAACGGTAACAGTATAAAATATTGCAATAACTCGTTCATGACTTAAAATGTATTAGTAATTATTCCTACCGGAAGATTTTCTTTTGTGGTTTCAACCAACTGCATTTCATCTTTAATAAAATTAGCTGCTTGAATAGGTTGATAAGGAACAAACTTTTCATCTTCAAAAACAAAAAGCTCTTTAGTTTCAGGTTGAACTGCCACTAATTTTACCCAATCGTTTTTAAACCATTCGTAAGTAGCTGGATTTTTTGAAATCGCATATAGCACTTTCTCTGGAAAATGTTCGGCAATAACTAACAAACGAACTGGGTCGTGAACCTCAATCATTTGACTTGGTAAACCAGGACGTAAATCGCCATCGATTCCGTTCGCAACTCCAATTAATCCCATTACGTTATGAGGCAATTTAGAACCCGCTCCTAGTTTTTGATTGTCAACCCTTGAGAAATAATATTCCAGATTAATTCCACCACCTACAGGTGCAACTGCTCCTAAAATAATGGCTAAATAATCTCCCGATGGATCGACTTCGTAGTCATACGAATTCAAGAAAGAACGTCTATCTAAAAACAATTGTTTTGACAAACTTCTTCTTCCTACAATACACATTGCATTCGTAGCGTGATTTAATTCAGGACGTGGTTCAAATAAAGAAAGTGAGCGACGTTTTACTTTTTCGTGCACTTTTTCTAAAGTATCTGAAGTATTTATTGTATCAAAACGTCTTGAACGCTCTTTTGCATTGTTATCTAAGGCTTTTGTAAATGTGATTACATTTTGTTGATGCAAAGTTTTATTATTTTCTGACAAAGTATCTTCATCATAAAAAGCAATTTCATCACGAGTCGTATCATGTAAAGCTGGTAAAAATTGTGTTGAAGTTGGAATATCAATTCCTCGTTGTCTCAAAACGGCTCTAACTTCTGGATGATTCGCTGCAAACGAAGCCACTTTTGCGTTTACCGAACTTGGTCTACCAGAACAAGCACCGCAATCATAACCTGCATAATGCGTGTTATTGATACTCGTTGCTCCGTGACCAACAACATAAACAATGGGAGAAAAATTCGAAACTAATCCGATACTCTTCAACAAACCCTCCAGTCTATTGGCCATTTCTTCTACCGAAAAACCGATTTGTAAGTCACCTTCTTTATGATTTACATCTTTATTTTCGATAACCAATTTCGATTTTTTATGCAAATGTTTGAAAGAAGCTGTTGTAGCAGGCGACATCGAAGGTTTAAAAATATTCAAAAATAGTTTTAAAGCCGAAGAAAAACCTAACGTTTGACTAATAATCCAACCAAAAAACAACGAGTGTGATTGCTTGTGATAATGCAAATCTTTAGCTTGTTTTTTCTTTCTGTGTTCTTCTTTGATTAAGAATTTCGGCGTTACCGGAGCTGGACATAATTTGGTATAAAATTTTCCATTTACTGGTTGATAGAAAAATTCGAAGTTAAAGAAAGCGGCCGTTCCGTAAGTAGAAACATTTTTATCAATGTGTTCAATATGTCTTCTAAACGAACATTCTCTGTCATCCATACAAAACATACCTTGAAAACTTGGTGTTTGCTCTATCTTTTCTTCTTTTACATTTTGAACATTGGATAGAACAGCATCGTAAAAATTCCATTCGAATGCTTGTTGCCAAAGCGATAAAACATCGAATAATTCGCTGTAACTTACTTTTTCAAAAAGTAAAAAATTAGTTCTTTCAATCTTAAATCCAAGTGGTGCCCAATTTTCATTAAACTTGGTATCTAAAGTATCAATCTCAAGAAGCAATTCGAATTTTATAACTTCTTCTAATGTAATTTTCTTGTAATCTAATAGTGAACTTGGATTGTTTTCGATAGTCGCAATCATTCCGCTCCAACCTGGATGCCCGAATTGTTGGTCAAATAAATATTGTTCGAATAATTCTTCTTTACCGACAATTAACTCTAATAATTGTGTAATGGAAGCGTCTTCTTGTAATAACTTTTTAGCTCTATTCGAATTGAAAATTCCTTTAAAAGTATTCTTTTCTAATTCTCTAATGGAAGCTAAAAAACCTTTATCGTGAACAGGAAAATTCCACATTGCAACTCCTTGATCTAAATAGCTACACAATACCCGAAACAGTAAACTATGTGTTGATTTCTCAAGATTTATAGCGTAGTATTTTTTCCAATTAGAACGTAAACTCCCAATTCTTGGAGAAACGGATTCATCGTAGTTTGTTTTGAGCAATTTCTCTTTCCAAGTTTGAAGATTTTCAGCTCCTTTTGATTTTATAATGATAGCATCTAAAATAGCTTCATTGATTTCCTTATTAGCAAATCGTTCTCTAAAATCAGATATTGATAAATAGGTTTTATATCCAAAAATAGTAGACGCTTCGTGTAATGCTTCATGAAATTTTTTACTTTGAAAAGCATGCAAAGTATTGTGGTGCACAAAGTCTTTCAACGGATTTTGTGCTGGTAAATAATGGGTTAAGTTGTGAAGAACTTCTTGTTCGTCAAAACCAACGGTATGTGTTTTCATTGATTAATGAAATAAATTAATACACAGTGAACATTCACAATCAAAAAAAATGATGTGAAAAACAATAAACGTGTATTAAGAAAGATGAAACTTCCAATTACAATATAAATCGTAAAGTGGAATAGTTTCTTTTGAAGAAAATAATAAGGTTGTATACGAATTTGAATGCTCTTTTAACGAAGATTTAGAAATGTTAAAAGACTTTGATGGAATTGAAAACCAATCCAACTCAATTTCAAATTCAGGTTCTGATTCAACGATAACAAATTCACCTTCTTCAACTTGTATGGTATGAAAATGTGAAAAATCAGAAGGGGTATTCTTTTTTTGAAACTCATCTGGAAAGACTAATGCTACATCTGGAGAGACATTAGATACAATACAAATAGCCCACATAAGAGATGTGAGTAACAAGGTTGAAGATAATTGTATTGTTTTTTTCAAAATGAACGCTTAATCCCTAAAGTGATTACAAATGTATCGTATATTTGAATTCAATTAATTAAAATTGGATAAATTTTAAAAAAAATCCGATTAGAAATTTCTAATCGGATTTTAAATTATTTCATTCGTTCGTAATTACAACACCCATGAAGTTTATCATAGACAGCATCTTGGGCTTTTACTGGAGCCGTATCGTGTCCTACTTCGGCTATTGCTTTTGCCACAGCAGCAGCAGAACATTTTGTTTCATCTATTACTAAATGAATATCCTGATCTTCAACATGCCATTCAGCGCTTTTAACTCCTTTAACCGAATATGCGGCTTTTTCAATACGCTTTTCGCACATACCACAATTTCCAGCTACTTTAAATTCTACTCTTTTGTTTTTGCTTTTTTTCTCTTGTGAAACCATTGTTAGTGAAAAAAGGCAGGCAAATACTAATAAAACTAATTTTTTCATTTTTTCAATTATTTAATGGTTATAAGCTTACTCTTCTGTTGGAGTTAGCTCTTCAATTTTCTGATTTTCTTTTTTATCTTTTATATTAAAACGAATTCCCACATAATACATGGCTCCAAAAGTTGGCCCATATATCATACTACTATCAAAATAAGTACCAAAAGGATTATCATTTTGAATAATTCCGTTCATTTGTCTGTAATTTGTCATATTTTCTCCTCCGATATAAGCTTCAAAATTACTTGAAAACGTCCTGGTTACTTGGGCATTCAACGTTCCGAAAGACGGTGCATATTCATCCAAACGATATTGTGCTGGATTGGATTGTGTATAAGGTAAACGTTGTTCGCCTAACCAATTATAAGTTACATCAAACTTCCATTGTTGCCCTTTGTCTTTGATATGAGTTTCGTAGGCTAAATTTCCGAAAACTCGGTGTTTTGCTTGTAAAGCTCTTTCCAATTGTCCTCTTGTGAATTGCGTTTGCACATCGTAATATTTATAAGCCGTTTTAAACGTTAAATGCGTCATCAAATCAATAGAAAATTCTGCTTGAAATGAATTCGCAAAACTGTTTCCGTTTAAGTTATAAAACAATACTTCTTGTGGTGAATGATCCACATCAACAACCGCTTGATTTTGGAAATCTGTTCTGTAGTAATCTAAAATCACCTCACTATCTTTTCCTGCTAATTTGAATTTTTGTATGAAACTCAACCCATAATTCCAGGCGATTTCAGGATTTAATCCATATAAGCTTCCATCATTATTTAAAATGGAGAAATTTCTATTAGACGCAAATAATTGTTGGTTTTCAGCAAAAATATTAGCAGCACGTTTTCCTCTTCCAGCTGAAGCTCTTACAACAGCATTTTCCCAAGGATTGTAACGAATGTGTAATCTTGGCGTTATAAAAGTTCCTAAACGATTGTGATTATCAACTCTTGCTCCAGCAACTAAACTAAAATTATCAGTATTGTCATACGTATATTCAAAAAATGCTCCAACTGAGTTATCAATTCTTGAAAAATCACGGCTGAAATTCACCGCTATGAACTCATTATAATCATCATAAGAGAAATTTAAACCAGTTGTAAATTTATTTTTAGTGTTGTTGATAATCGAATTGAATAATAAATTCGAGTAAAAACTTTTTTGATGAATGTCGTACTGACTCAAACCAAAATACGAATCTTGTTTGTGCGATTGAAACGAATTCTGAAATCCGAAACTTTGATACGGCATATCGGGAAAAACGTATCCTGTTTTGTTTGAAATTTCAATTTTTTCTGTGTTGATTTCACTTCCCCAAGCGTTTGTTGTCAATCTATCTGTATCTGGATTGAAATCCATTTCTCCCGCTTGCTTTTCATCGTTCATGTAACGAACGTTTAAAAAACTAACCAAACCTTTTTCAGCGTCAGTATACTGCCAACGATTTAAAATATTGACTTGTTTTCCGATTGGACCATCTAAAAATCCGTCGTTGTTCATATCATTTTTTCCTACACGCGTATTTCCGTGCAAAAACAAAGTCGAACTCAATTTATCCGAAAATTTATTATTAAAATGCGTGTTGATTTCATAACGCTCATCATTTCCTGCATACGCATTCAAGAAAAACGGAATATCGCTAGCTGGTTTTAAAACTTCGTAATTAATTTGCCCTGAAATACTTTCATAACCATTAATTACACTTCCAGCACCTTTGGTAATTTGAATGCTTTCTACCCAAGTTCCAGGCACAAAAGATAATCCATACGCTTGTGAAGCACCACGAACCGAAGGAATATTCTCTTCAGCTATTAAAATATAAGGACTAGTTAAACCCAACATTTTAATCTGACGATTTCCTGTTACGGCATCCGAAAAATTTACATCGATGGATGGATTCGTACTAAAACTTTCAGACAAATTACAACAAGCTGCTTTTAACAACTCTTTTTGTCCCATTACTTGAATGTTTTGGACTTTATATAAAGAATGCTCGGTTCCTTTTTTTGTTTTAGAAACCACAACTTCCTTTAAAGTATTTACTTCTTTTAAAACTACTGAAATCGTATTTGAAGTAATTTCTATTTTCTTAGTTTCAAATCCAATGTAACTCACTACCAAAAAAGAAGTTTCGGCAGATTTTTTTATGGAGAAATTTCCATTTTCATCTGTTGTGGTCCCAATTGCGGTATTTAACCAAAACACATTAGCACCTAATAAAGGTTGATTATTTTCATCTTTTACTGTTCCTTTTATCGTTTCTTGAGAATAAAGAAATTGAGAAACAAAGAATAGCAAAAACGCTATATTTTTAAACATAATAAAATTATTTATTGTTATTAATTCTTTGATTTACAGAATAAAAAACAATAAACTTATGCGTAAAAAACCAATTGACAGTAGAGTTTGTAGAGTGGCGGCGCATGAGAATCGCAATAGTAAGCCACTTCATTTGAAACGAATTTTTTTGATTCAAATGCAACGAAATTTGGTTTACAATTAGCTGTAAAAACAGTTGGTTCTAAATCTAATTGAAGGAATTTAACCAATATATCATCGGTCTTTTTTTCAACTTTGATTAGTTTATTGGAACAACAAGAATCGTGAGAATCTGCTGTAGCACAACATGATTTTATATCTTCAACACAAGGTTTATCTTCTTGATATTGAAAAGAAACCGATGCAATTTCATCATTACAATAATGCACAGCAAAACTCAACCCTAAATTGGCAAGCAATACTAAGGAAGCTAAAACAATACTTATGTGTTTTCTGAAATTCATCAAGGCAAAAGTAGGAAATTGAATTTTAATTTGCGTTAATTTTATTCTAAATTTCAATGACTTGACCTAAAAACGGCACTTGAGCATCAAAACCATATTGTTCTTGAACTTTCAACCGAAGTTCATCAGCTGCTTCATTTTCACCATGCACCATAAATACTTTTTCAGGTTTGGTTTCCAATTGGGATAGCCAATTCAGCAAATCTTTTTGGTCGCCATGTGCGGATAAACTTTCTATTAAGAGAATATTTGCTAAAACAGGATAATATTTTCCGTAAATTTTGATTTCTTGAGCGCCTTCTAATAATTTTCTACCGCGTGTTCCTTCTGCTTGATAACCTACCAATGTTACCGTAGTTTCTGGTTTATCGATTAATCGTTCCAAATAAGACAAAACTCTTCCGCCTGTAATCATTCCGCTAGCCGCAATGACCACTTTTGGTTGCTTGTCGTAAACAGCATTCATGCTGTCTTTGTAATCGGAAATTAAGGTGAAAACTTTGCACATTTCGTAACAATCTTCAAATGAAAGTTTGTGCCAAGTACGATTATCTTGAAACACATCTAAAACACTAATTCCCATTGGCGTATCAATAACATAAGGCATATTTGGAATGCGTTCTTCTTTTTTCAATTGCCAAATCAAGTACATCATGGTTTGTACACGTTCCACTGCAAAACTTGGAATTACAACGGTTCCGCCTTTGTTAAAAGTATTATTGATGATAGTTTCCAATTCAAATAAAGCATCGGTTTGTGGATGAAGACGATTTCCGTAGGTACTTTCCAAAAAAACATAATCTGCTTTTTTAGGTTTTTGAGGTGGAAACATTAGCACATCATCATCTTGACCAATATCACCTGAGAATACCAAAACTTTTCCATCGATCGTTAATTCAATTGAACAAGCACCTAAAATGTGGCTCGCATAAAAGAATTTGAACGAAATATCATCATCGAGTTTTACATCCAAATCTTTATCGACAACTCTGAATTTCGGAATTACAGCATCAACTTCAGATTCTGTGTATAAAGGTTCGGCTGGATCGTGTTTTGAGAAATGTTCTTCATTGGCTCTTTTAGCTTCTTCTTCCTGAATTTTTGCACTATCATATAAAATCAATCGCGAAATTTCTTTCGTTGGTCGCGTGCAGAAAATTTTTCCGTTGAAACCTTCGTTAACTAATTTTGGTAACCAGCCACAATGATCTAAATGTCCGTGAGTAAGAATTACAAAATCAATCGTTTCAGGTAAAATAGCAAGCGGTTCCCGATTTAATTCGCGCAACGATTTAATCCCTTGAAACATACCACAATCAATCAGAATTCGGAGATTATTGTGTTCGATTAACGTTTTCGAACCCGTTACTGTTCCTGCTCCGCCTAAAAAATGAATTTTCATGATTTTTGCTTTTAATTGGTTAATTGATTGGCTTCTTTCAGTACATTTTTAATTCGATTATGACTTAACTCGATGGTTTTCAGATAATCGGGATGCAGAATTAAATCTTTTATAGTGATACAATCTAAAATCAACAATTGGTCTTTTTCTGCTTTAGTCAAAGTCGTTAAACAAGTTATAGGATATACTCGATAACGATCAACCAATTCTTTGATGCCATTTTTTTGTGGATAATCCCAACTCAACATATTCAAACCCGAACATTCTCCAAACTGAATTGCATCTGTAGTAAACTTGTTATTGGTTACAATGATACATTTTGAAATATTCCGCTTAGCAGAAAACAAATCGTATTTTTTATCCTTTACATCATTAAATCGAGAGAGAATGTACATGGGTACTTTTACATCACTTTTTGCATCTTGACCTGAGTGAAATTTACACTCAATCATAGAAACAATATCATTTTTGAGAAGTAAAATATCAATTTCATGTGAAATACATTTACCATTGAGCGTAACACTAACTTTTGTTTTATAATTCTGTTCTTGCATCACTTTTGCGATAAATTTCTCAAAGAAAAATCCAGCTGGACCAAGACCTAACAAAGCGGTTCTTAGATTGTAACGTGCTGCATGAACGTTAGAAATGTTTTTTAATAATTGATATGCTCGTTTGTAGATTTTTTTTGAAGAAATACCTTCATACATTTCGTTTTCAATCTCTTTAACGATAGTTTCCGCCATAGTTTGGTCGGCTCCTGATTTTCTTAGAGAATTGATTAGCTTTTGAGCATCATAATGCACGAGTTCGCCTGAAAATTTTGTAACCTTCATACTCCATATATTTAGTTAAAGATACAAAAAAATTAACGATTTATCTTTTGATAATAAAAAGCGGGAACAAATAGAATAAGAAATAAAGGTTGAATTAAAAATCTTCTAACGTAAAACAAAATCAAATAATCAGGTTGGGATGCAAAATGTAAAAGTCCAAAAAACACGATTAGAAGTATAATAGAAAATACCAAAAAAAGAGTAGCAGCAAAACGAACCAAAATTTTATCATTAAAAAAAGCGTAAATAATGATCATCGAAAAAAAAGCATTCAATAAAAATCTAAAAAGTAAATTTATGAAAAGTAAAAAAGTATTAAATTCAGGAAGAGGTTTCTTATGAAATTCAGACTTAAAAAAAGCTAAAAAAGGATCATAAAACAATTCATTCTCAAAAAGACGCACCAGAACGAGTCCTACTAAACCCAATGAGATAAAAAAAAGTTTCTTTTTATTTTGTAGCAGTTGTTTTAGCATAACCTGAATATTTTGTTACCCATAAAACCCATAAAATAAAAACCACACCATAAATAAACAATGGAAAAACAACATCATGAAGCAATTCCTTCTGACTTGGATAATAATAAAGAGCAAAGATTAATAATGTAATTCTAGTTACGTTGAGCAGATGAATGATAAAAATTCCGATTGCTATATAGAGAAATGTTTTTTTCCATTTTGTAGAAAATGCAAAAATAAATGACGCAAACAAAATCATAACACTGATAGCATTGCATCCCTCAACAATTCTTGCAATTAATCTTTCCTTATAATAAAAATTTACAGCCGGTTCTCTTAAATTATTTGCTATTAGAACGTTATCAGAAAATAAGTTCATAAACTCAAAGGTTTGAACAGCTACTTGATTGGTAAAAAAATCTATTTCGTTTTTTTCTATATCATACTGGAAAAGAAATGCCTTATATAGAAAAGTAAAAACAACGTAAAAAAGTAAAAACTTGATTAAGAATTTAAAAAATGGCTTATTTTGACGAATAGTATTTTTCAATGCATAGATTTTTAACAAAAATATAGATTTTTTTATTAGTAAGAATAAATACTTTTGCAAAAAAAAGTTATGAC
>VFQM010002163.1_pt1 | contig 15257 bp, 12 predicted proteins | sample 3512391 | NCBI WGS metagenome assembly VFQM01 (sample SAMN10412369, study PRJNA504923) | tailings metagenome | isolation source: Replicate 1 from Balatoc abandoned mine | place: Philippines
CGTGGGGCCACCTGCGCGTGTTCGGGCCGTTCCTGTACCGCAGCGAGTTCCACGCGACGACCGAGGCCGAGGAGTGCGAGCGCGCCCTCCAGCACCTCGAGCGCACCATCCAGGCCGAGGGGCCCGACACGATCGCCGCGATCGTGCTCGAGTCGGTGCCCGGCACGGCCGGCATCTTCTCGCCGCCCGCCGGCTACCTCGCGGGCGTGCGCTCGATCTGCGACCGCTACGGCATCGTCTGGATCGCCGACGAGGTCATGGCGGGCTTCGGCCGCACGGGCGACTGGTTCGCCTGGCAGAACGAGACGATCAACCCGAACCGGGCGACCCCCGACCTCATCGCCTTCGCGAAGGGCGTCAACTCGGGCTACGTGCCCGTCGGCGGCGTCGTCATCTCGCCCGAGATCGCGGCGGCGTTCGACGAGCGCGTCTTCCCCGGCGGCCTCACCTACTCGGGCCACCCGCTCGCGATGGCCTCGATCGTCGCCTCGATCGACGCCATGACCGACGAGGGCATCGTCGAGAACGCGAAGATGATCGGCGAGAAGCACCTCGGCCCGGGCCTCCGCGCGCTCGCCGAGAAGCACGACATGATCGGCGAGGTGCGCGGCCTCGGCGTCTTCTGGGCGCTCGACCTCGTCACCGACCGCGAGACCCGCGAGCCCGTCGCCGCGAGCGTCATCGGGAAGCTCAAGGCCGAGCTCATGGCGCGTCGCGTGCTGCCGTTCGCGGCCGACAACCGACTGCACGTCGTGCCGCCGTGCATCATCACCCCCGACGAGGTCGCGCGCGGCCTCGCGGCGATCGATGAGGCGCTGTCGGCGGTGGCGGCGGGCTAGTCGCCGACGGTTCGCGAGGGGCGGGCATCCATCAGGCGGATGCTCGCCCCTCGTCATGCGAGAATGGAGCGTTATGCCTTCCTCGCCCTACCGCTTCGACGTGCGCGACCTCTGGCACCGAGCCGGAGAGATGCGCGAGACGTCGCGCAGCTTCGACGTGCCCGAGCAGCTCGGAGCCTCCGTGGCGACCGTGCCCGCCGGCACGCCCCTCACGCTCGACGCGCGCTTCGAGGGGCTGCACGAGGGCATCCTGGTCTCGGGCCACGTCACGACGACCGCCGTCGGCGAGTGCGTGCGCTGCCTCGACCGCGTCGAGCTGCCCGTCGACGTCGCATTCCAGGAGGTTTTCGCGTATTCTCCTGACGACGCCTTCGACTACACGGTTCACGACAACCACGTGGATTGTGAACCGGTTGTTCGGGATGCGGTAGTGCTGTCGCTGCCGTTCCAGCCGGTGTGCCGACCTGATTGCCCCGGTCTCGACCCCGAGACCGGCGAGCGACTGGCCGACCACCCGGAGCGGAAGCCGCGCGAGGTCATCGACCCGCGCTGGGCCGCCCTGCAAGGCTTTGCGACCGAGACCACCGAGACCACCGACTGAGACTCCGGCGCCGCTGCGCGCCGACACGAGAGAGAGAAGAGATCATGGCTGTTCCCAAGCGGAAGAAGTCGCGCGCCAACACCCACGCGCGTCGCTCGCAGTGGAAGGCGGAGGTTCCCACCCTCGTCAAGACCATCGAGAACGGCAAGGTCGTCTACAGCCTGCCGCACCGCGCCCGCGTGGTCGAGGACTCGGCGGGCACCCCGCTGTTCCTCGAGTACAAGGGCCGCAAGGTCGCCGACGTCTAAGGTGACCCAGGCCGCGTCGTCTCCCTCGAGGCGCACGCTCACGCCCACGAGCGCTCGTGCGAGCGCGCCGGATCGTTCGGCGCTCGCCCGAGCGCTCGGCGTCGTTATCGACCCCGCCCTTCTCGAGCTCGCGCTCACCCACCGGTCGTGGGCGTACGAGAACGGCGGCGCGGCGAACAACGAGCGCCTCGAGTTCCTCGGCGACGCCATCCTCGGGCAGGCCGTCACGGTCATGCTCTACACGCGGTTCCCCGACCTCGACGAGGGCGACCTCGCCAAGCGGCGCGCCTCGCTCGTGTCGGCGGCGGCGCTCAGCGAGGTCGCGCGCACGATCGGCCTCGGCGACCACCTGAAGCTCGGCAAGGGCGAAGAGCTCACCGGCGGGCGCGACAAGTCGTCGATCCTCGCCGACACGCTCGAGGCGATCATCGGCGCGACCTTCCTCGACTGCGGCGACGACGCCGCGACCGACCTCGTGCTGCGCCTCGTCGCGCCGCTCGTGGCCGACCCGGCCCGCTTCGGTGCCGCGATGGATCCGAAGACCTCGCTGCAGGAGCTCGCCGCGCAGCTCGGGCACGGCCTGCCGGTCTACGAGCTCACCGACACGGGCCCCGACCACTCCAAGCGCTTCACCGCGACCGTGCTGCTCTCGGGCGAGGCGGTCGCCTCGGGCGAGGGCACGAGCAAGAAGCAGGCCGAGATGGCCGCCGCGCTCGCCGCCTGGCAGTCGCTGCAGGGTCGCACCTCGGCCTGATGCCCGAGCTGCCCGAAGTCGAGGTCGTGCGCCACGGCCTCGCCCCCGCCGTCACCGGCGCCACCGTCACGAGCGTGCGCGTGCTCGACGAGCGCTCGCTGCGCCGCCACGACGGGCCGGCCGAGGACTTCGTCGACCGCCTGACCGGTGCCCGCATGGACGCCGCGGTGCGGCGCGGCAAGTTCCTGTGGATGCCCGTGGCCGTCGGCGACGCGGCCCCCGCCGGCCAGACCGGTGCGTTCGGCGACCCGGTCGAGGCCGTGGTGGTGCACCTGGGCATGAGCGGGCAGGTGCTGCTGCGCGGCGTCGACGCCGAGGTGGCACCGCTGACGCGCATCGTGCTCGGCATCGAGCATCCGCAGCACGGAGCCCTGCGCGTCGACTTCGTCGACCAGCGCATCTTCGGGTCGATGGCGATCGACGCCCTGCAGCCGACCGGCGACGGCGCCGCCGGCGGCCACGGCAGCGCGTTGCCGCTCGTGCCGGGCCAGGTCGCGCACATCGCGCGCGACCCGCTCGACCCCGCGTTCGACGAGGCGCGCTTCCTCGCCGCGCTGCGCGGGCGCCGCACCGGCATCAAGCGCGCGCTGCTCGACCAGGGGCTCGTGAGCGGCATCGGCAACATCTACGCCGACGAGTCGCTGTGGGCGGCGCGCCTGCACTACGACCAGCCGACCGAGACGCTCTCGACGCGCAAGGCGCGCGAGCTGCTCGCCGAGGTGCGGCTCGTGCTGCGGCGCGCACTCGACGAGGGCGGCACGAGCTTCGACGCGCAGTACGTCAACGTCAACGGCGCCTCCGGGTACTTCAGCCACTCGCTGCGCGCCTACGGCCAGCACGGCTCGCCGTGCTCGCGGTGCGGGCGGCTCATCGTGCGCGAGCAGTTCATGAACCGCGGCTCGCACTTCTGCCCGCGCTGCCAGCGGCTGCGCGCGGCCTGAGGCGGGCATCCGCCGACGCCTCAGCCGGCGCCTGAGCCGAGAAGTGGCACCTGAGCCCGTATATTCCAGCACACATGCCACTTCTCGGCTCACTCGCGCGGCGGCGCGCGAGTGCGGGCAGCCGCCGACGCGCGTCGCTAGAGGTTCTTGCGCCAGGCTCCCTCGTAGACGAACGGCACGAAGCCGAGCGCCTCGTTGACGGCGAGCATGTGGCGGTTCTCCTCGGCGTTGTACGTCAGCACCGACTGGTGACCGGGCGAGACCTCTTCGAGGAACCGCAGGTTCTCGGCCTTCAGCAGCATGCCCAGGCGGTGCCCGCGGTGCTCGCGCAGCACGATCGTGTCCTCCTGGTTGACGGGCCGCGAGCGCTCGGCCGGCACGGTGAACTCGGTGAAGCCCACCAGCCGCCCCGAGGGCACGTGCTCGGCGGCAGCGACGACCGGGGTGCGCGGGCTCGCGGCCTCGAGCGCTTCGTCTTCGAGCAGCCGTTCGACCGTCCAGACATCCTCGGGCTCCTCGAGGCCCGCGGTGGGGGCGTCGGTGCTCATGCGGGTGAGCAGGTGCGCGATGTCCTCCCGCCACTCGGGCGGCGTCGGCCCCGCCCAGGTGTGCACGCGGTAATCGGCTCCCGCGGTGGCGAGCGACGCCTCGCGCACCGACGCGAGCACCGAGGCCGCGAGCGGCAGCGGCAGGCGGCTGCCGCGCTCGACCTGCTCGAGCCGGTAGCCGAGCGACTGCAGCAGCCGCACCTCGGGCGTGCCGGCGGGCACCGAGCCGAAGCCCGTGGGGGAGGGGATGCGGATGCCGCCGCGCTTCCACGACGGCGCGCAGACGATCGCGCGGGTGCGGCCGTCGGCGCGGGCGATCGACTCGAGGTGCGCGGCGAGCGCGGCGCCGACACCGGCGCCCCGCGCATCCGGCAGCACTTCGACGCCCAGCCACGCGGTGTCGGCGGCCTCCTCGGTGCGCGTCTCGTAGATGGCTCGCGCGACGAGACGGCCGTCGAGGCGCGCCGCGACCAGGCGCTTGGGCTCGAAGGTCGTCTTGCGCCACCCGGGCAGCAGCTCCTCGGCGGTGTAGCTGAGCTCGTCGGTGCCCGAGTCGTGCTCGTTCACGGCGTTGCGCACGTCGACGCAGGCGATGAACTCGGCCGCGTCGGCGGCGTCGAGGCTCGCAGGGATCGTCACCTCGGTGATCGTGATCTCGGGCATCGGATGCCCTCCTCTCGCAGTGCGCGGGCGCGCGGCCAGCCCGCCAGACTAGCGGCCCGCGACCCGGTACGGTAGGCGCAGTCCACCCCGACCCCTCGCCCGCGGAAGGAGCTGCGCGTGCACCTGAAGAGCCTCACGCTCAAGGGCTTCAAGTCGTTCGCGCAGCCGACCACCTTCCAGTTCGAGCCGGGCGTCACGTGCGTCGTCGGGCCGAACGGCTCGGGCAAGTCGAACGTCGTCGACGCCCTCGCCTGGGTCATGGGCGAGCAGGGCGCGAAGACGCTGCGCGGCGGCAAGATGGAGGACGTCATCTTCGCCGGCACCGCCACCCGCGGGCCGCTCGGCCGCGCCGAGGTGCAGCTGACGATCGACAACAGCGACGGCGCTCTGCCGATCGAGTACACCGAGGTGACGATCTCGCGCACACTGTTCCGCAATGGCGGCAGCGAGTACGCGATCAACGGCACCGCCTGCCGTCTGCTCGACGTGCAGGAGCTGCTGAGCGACTCCGGTCTCGGCCGCGAGATGCACGTCATCGTCGGCCAGGGCCAGCTCGACGCCGTGCTGCACGCGAGCCCGGAGGAGCGCCGCGGCTTCATCGAGGAGGCCGCCGGCATCCTCAAGCACCGCCGCCGCAAGGAGAAGACGGTGCGCAAGCTCGAGGCGATGCAGGCGAACCTGACGCGCCTGAACGACCTGGCCGGCGAGATCCGCCGTCAGCTGACCCCGCTGGGTCGGCAGGCGGAGATCGCGCGCGAGGCGCAGACGATCGCCGCGATCGTGCGGGATGCCCGCGCTCGACTGCTGGCCGACGAGGTGGTCTCGCTGCGCACCGCGCTCGCCGACCACCAGCGCAGCGAGAGCGAGCGCACGAGCGAGCGCATCGTCGTGCAGGAGCAGCTCGACCAGGCCCGATTGCGCGTCGCGCGCATCGAGAGCCAGATGGTGGGCGACGCCGTCGACGAGGCGCGCCGCATCGCCCACGGGCTCGAGCAGGTGCAGGAGCGCGTGCGCTCGCTCAGCACGCTCGCCCAGCAGAAGCTCACGCTGTTGAGCCAGCAGGCCGAGCTGCCCGGCATGCAGTCGACGGTGACGCAGGCGATGGTCGACGAGGCGCTCGCCGAGGCCGAGGCGCTGCAGGCCGGCGTCGCCGACGTCGAGCGCGCCGTCGGCGAGGCGGCCGCCCGCACCGCGACCGCACGCGCCGCGCTCGACTCGCTCGACGAGGAGATCGCCGCGCAGTCGGCGCTCGTCTCGCAGCACGACCTCGAGCTCGCGGGCCTCGCGAGCCGCGTCGACGTCGCCCGCTCGACCCTCGCCGCCGCGCGCGGCGAGCTGCTGCGCCAGCAGAACGCTCTCGAGGCGGCGCTCGCCCGCCAGGAGTCGACGCGCGCCGAGCTCGCCGCCCTGCCCGAGCTCGACGGCGGCGACGAGGCCGACGCCGAGCTGGATGCGGCGCTCGCCGCGGCCGACGCGCGCGTCGCGCAGCTGACGACCACGATCGACGGTGAACGGGATGCCCTGCACACCCTGGAGCGCGAGCGCGACGCCCTCGCCGCCCGCGTGAGCGCCCTCTCGCAGGCGATCGACTCGGGCGATGGCGCCTCGGGTCTCATGGGATCCGCCGGCGTGCGCGGTCTCGTCGCCGACCACCTGCAGGTCAAGTCCGGTTTCGAGGCCGCGATCGCGGCGGCGCTCGGCAGCCTCGCCGAGGCGGTGCTCGTCGACGACCTCGACGCCGGTCTCGCGGCGCTCGACCGCGCGCGCGAGGCGGAGGCCGGCCGCGTCGAGGTCGTGCTCGCCGAGCTGCGCGGCGCACCCGCCGAGGGGCTCGGTCTGCGCTCGACCGGTGGCCTCACGCCCGCCGTCGACGTCGTCACCGCCCCGCCCGGCGTCGCCGACCTGCTCGCCCGCACCCTCGTCGCCGACGACCTCGCCGCGGCGCGCGCCGCGTGGCCCGCGATCGAGCGCCTCGGCGCCGTCACCGACTCGGTCAGCATCGTCACGCGCGACGGCGACGTGCTCACCCGCAGCGTGCTGCGCGGCGGCTCGGGCGCCGGTCGCAGCCGCCTCGAGCTCGCCGCCGAGCGCGACGCCGCGGCCGACGGTCTCGCCGAGGTGACGACGGGCATCGAGCGCGCCCGCTTCGCCCTCGACACCTCGCGCACCGCCCTCGCCGACGCGAAGCGCGCGGCGACCGAGGCGCTCGCCGCCGTGCGCGACCAGGATGCCCAGCGCGCCGCCCGCAGCGAGCAGGTCTCGCGCGCTCGCGCCCAGGCCGAGGCGGCCGAGGCGGAGGCCGCGCGCCTGGCGACCTCGCTCGAGAAGGCGCAGGAGGTCGTGCGCGAGGCCGAGTCGGGCGTCGCGCGCGCTGAGAGCGCCCACGCCGATTTCGCGGCCCGCCCGCGCCCGATGCTCGACGCGAGCGCCCGCGACGGCCTGGTCGCCGAGCTCGAGCGCGCCCGCGCGACCGAGATGGAGCGCCGCATCGAGCTCGAGACCGCGCGCGAGCGCGTGCGCGCCGAGCGCGAGAAGGCCGTGCAGCTCGAGCGCCGCCGCGAGGCCGAGCGCGCCGCGGCCGAGGAGGCCGCGCGCCGCGCCGTGCTGCGGCAGCGCCAGGTCGAGCGCGCCGCGGTGGTCGCCGACGCGCTGCCGGCCGTGCTGAACGCCGTCGACCGCTCGGTCGCCGAGGCGCGCGTCGCCCTGCACGCCGCCGAGGCCGCGCGCGCCCAGCAGAACGAGGAGCTCGTCGAGCTGCGCCGCACCGAGTCGCAGCTGCGCGAGCGCCTGCACGCGATCACCGAGAACGTGCACGGCCTCGAGCTGCAGATCTACGAGAAGAAGCTGCACCTCTCGCAGCTGCTCGAGCGCGCGGGCGACGAGCTCGGTCTCGTCGAGGAGGTGCTCGTCGCCGAGTACGGCCCCGCCGTGCCGGTGCCCGACGACGACGACCTGACCGCGGCCGCTCGCGCGGTCGCCGACGCGGTCGCCGCCGAGGCCGCCTCGCGCGTGAACCCCGACCCGGATGCTCCGCTCTTCGACCCGACGAGCGACGAGGAGTCGGCCCGCGTCGCCGAGCTCGTCGCCGAGGGCCGCGCGCACCCGCTCGCGCAGCCCGGCGCGGGCGCGGCGGCCGAGACTGCCGAGGCCCCCGCGGGTCGGCCCTTCGTGCGCGCCGAGCAGCAGGCTCGCCTCGCCCGTGCCGAGCGCAAGCTCAGCCAGCTCGGCCGCGTGAACCCGCTCGCGCTGGAGGAGTTCGCGGCGCTCGAGCAGCGCCACAAGTTCCTGAGCGAGCAGCTCACCGACCTCGCCAACACGCGCCGCGACCTGCTCGCGATCATCGACGAGCTCGACGAGACGATGCAGCACATCTTCGCCGCCGCCTTCGCCGACACGAAGGAGGCCTTCGACCGCGTCTTCCCGATCCTCTTCCCGGGCGGCACGGGCCAGCTGCTGCTGACCGACCCCGACAACATGCTCACGACGGGCATCGAGGTGACGGTGAAGCCCGCCGGCAAGAAGATCGAGCGGTTGAGCCTGCTGTCGGGCGGCGAGCGGTCGCTCGCGGCCGTGGCGCTGCTCATCGCGATCTTCAAGGCCCGGCCGAGCCCGTTCTACATCATGGACGAGGTCGAGGCCGCCCTCGACGACGCGAACCTCGGCCGCCTGCTGACGATCTTCCGCGACCTGCGCGAGAACTCGCAGCTCATCATCATCACGCACCAGAAGCGCACGATGGAGATCGCCGACGCCCTCTACGGCGTCAGCATGCGGCAGGACGGCGTGAGCGCCGTCGTCGGCCAGCGCGTGCAGGCGCCCGAGGCCGCTGCGAGCTGATCCGCGCCGTCGCCGTGCTCGCGGGCGCGACTCGGCGCGTCAGCCGGTGGTGAGCCACTGGGCCAGCATGACAATGATCCCGCTCGGCCCCCGCACGTAGGTGAGCTTCACCGCGCCCTGGTAGTCGGCGACGCCGCGCAGCGGGTGGAACCCGTGTCGCGCGGCGGTCGCGAGGGCGGCGTCGAGGTCGTCGACCGAGAAGGCGACCCGGTGCATCCCGATCTCGTTCGGCAGCGTCGGATCGGTCTCGATCGCCTCGGGGTGCAGGTACTCGAGCAGCTCGATCTGGCCGTCGCCCCCGGGCGTCCGCAGCATGGCGATGCGCGCGTGGTTGCCGTCGAGCCCGACGGCCGTGTCGGCCCACTCGCCGCTGACCTCGTCGCGCCCCACCACCATCAGCCCGAGGTCGGTGAAGAACGCGATGGCCTGGTCGATGTCGCGAACGGCGATCCCGACGTTCTCGAACCTGATGGACATGGTCGGATGCTAGACCTCGCGACGGCCGCTCGACCAGTGCCGCGATCGCGCCGCAGTCACGACAGCCTCTTGTCGTCGCCGTCGTGCACGCGCAGCCACCGGTGGTCGAAGGCGTCGAGCGCGAGGGCCACCCGGCCGCGGTCGTCGGCGACGACGCCGCCGTCGCGCAGCAGCTCGACGAGCTCCGAGTTCGGGCCCATGCCCTCGGGCAGCGCGAACTCGACCTCCTGCGGGTCGGAGGAGAAGTTGTGCACGGCGATCATGCGGCCCTCCGCCCCCTGAACCGCGTGCACGAGCACCGCGTCGACCCCCGAGTCGATGAGCGTCAGCTCGCCCCAGCCGATCTCGGCCGAGGCGCGGTAGCGCCGGATGAGCTTCTCGAAGAACGCCAGCAGCGAGTCGGGGTCGGTGCGCTGGTCGGCGGCGTTGACGTGCGCGGGCCCGAAGCCGTCGGGGGTGACGGGCGCGACGAGCCGCCGAGCCCGAGCGCGCGAGAAGCCGCCGTTTGCCCCCGAGTTCCACTGCATGGGCGTGCGCACGGCCAGCCGGCCGGCCTGGTCGAGGTTCTCGCCCATCCCGATCTCCTCGCCGTAGAAGATGACGGGCGTGCCGGGCAGTGAGAACAGCAGGCTGTAGACCATGCGCACGTGTCGCGGGTCGCCGGCGAGCATCGGGGGCAGCCGGCGGCGGATGCCCCGGTCGAACACGCGCATGCCCTCGTCGGGGGCGAAGGCCTCGAAGACCTCCTGCCGCTCGGCGTCGCTGAGCTTGTCAAGGGTGAGCTCGTCGTGGTTGCGCACGAAGTTGGCCCACTGGTTCTCCTGCGCGAGCACGGGCCGCTCGCGCAGCGCCTCGGCGAGCGGCCGGGCATCCTGCCGGGCGAGCGAGAGGTAGAGGCGCTGCATGCCGACGAAGTCGAACTGCATGGTGAGCTCGTCGGCCGCCTCGCCGCCGAAGTACGCGTACTGCTCGGCGTAGGGCAGGTTGACCTCGCCGAGCAGCACGGCGTCGCCCGTGCGCCGGGTGAGGTACTTGCGCAGCGAGCGCAGCAGTTCGTGCACGTCGACGTTCGGGTCGCTCTGGTCGAGGAAGGGCACGGCGTCGACGCGGAAGCCGCTGAGGCCGAGCTCCATCCAGAACCCCATGACCTTCGCGATCTCGTCGCGCACCTTGGGGTTCGCGAGGTTGAGGTCGGGCTGGTGCCGGTAGAAGTTGTGCAGGTAGTACTGCTCGGTCTTCTCGTCGTACTGCCACACGCCGTCCTCCTGGTCGGGGAAGACGTTGGTGGGGGCATCCTTCGGGATCTCGTCGCGCCACACGTAGAAGTCGCGGTAGGGGTTCGTGCGGCTCGAGCGCGCCTGCTTGAACCACGGGTGCTGGTCGGAGGTGTGGTTGACGACGAGGTCGGCGATGACGCGCATGCCGCGATCCTTGGCGGTGCGCAGCACCTCGACGAGGTCGCCGTGGTGGCCCAGCCTCGGGTCGACGCCGTAGAAGTCGATGATGTCGTAGCCGTCGTCGCGCCCCGGCGTCGGGTAGAACGGCATGAGCCACAGGCACGTCACGCCGAGCTCGGCGAGGTAGTCGACGCGGTGGGCGAGCCCTTCGAAGTCGCCGACGCCGTCGTCGTTGAAGTCCATGAAGGTCTCGAGGTCGAGGCAGTACACGACCGCGGTCTTCCACCACAGGTCGCCGGTGTCGGTGAGCCTCATGCGCGCGCCCCCGCGGGCTGCGCCGACTCCGTGAAGGCGGCGAGGATGCTCGGCGCGACCCGCTCGAGAAAGCCGCGCTGCTCGGTCGGCACGTGATGCACGTAGGCGCCGTCGAAGCCCTGCGCGAGCATCCCCCCGATCGCGTCGACGACGGCGGAGGCGCTGTCGGTGACGACGACGGAGCCGCGCACGTCGTCGGGCCGCACGTGCGCCGCGGCCTGCGCGAACGCGCGGGGCGAGTCGAGATCCCAGCACAGCGGGGGAGCGAACACGTTGGTGCGCCACTCGTGGAAGGCCTGCTCGAGCGCCCGCTGCTCGGTCTCGGCCCACGCGACGTGCACCTGCACGAGCACGTCGCCGCGACCGCCGGCGTCGCGGTAGGCGTCGGAGACCCGACGCAGCTTCTCCTCCGACTGGTTCACCGTGATGAGCCCGTCGGCCCACTCGGCCGCCCAGGCGGCGGTCTCGGGCGTCACGGCGGTGGCGATGAGGGGCGGCGGTGTCGCGGGGCGGGTCCAGAGCCGGGCGTGGTCGACGCGCACGAGGCCGTCGTGGGTGACCTCCTCGCCGGCGAGCAGGCGGCGGATCACATCGACGCACTCGCGCAGGCGCGCGTTCCGCACCTCCTTCGGCGGCCACGCGTCGCCCGTGATGCGCTCGTTGAGGTTTTCGCCGCTGCCCAGAGCGACCCAGTAGCGGCCCGGGTTCATGACCTCGAGCGTCGCGATCGCCTGCGCGCTGATCGCGGGGTGGATGCGCTGCCCGGGCGCGTGCACCTGCCCGATGCGCAGCGTCTTCGCGCGCTCGAGCGCGGCGCCCATCCAGGCGAACGAGAAGGCCGAGTGGCCCTGCTCCTCGCTCCAGGGGGCGAAGTGGTCGCTGCCCATCGCGTCGGTGAAGCCCACCTGCTCGGCGAGGGCGACGGCGTCGAGCAGCGTTCTCGGGTCGAGCTGCTCGTGCGAGGCGTGGAATCCGATGCGGGTCATGCGTCCTCCTTCGACCGCACCGACCCTAGAGAGGGCGACGGATGCGCGTCGCGAAGCGTCCCCCGCGCCCGGCGCCGCGGCCGGCGGCGAGACGCGCCCCGCCTCGCGCCCCTACCGGAAGACGGTCGGCAGCACCGGCTCGCCCCGCGCGAGGCGGAACGCCTCGGGCGGCAGCTCGGCGATCACGGCGGAGTGGTGCTCGCGCGCCCGCCGCACGCCCTCGGGGCCGGTGTAGCGGGCATCCGCCTCGCCGTCGCGCAGCAGCGTCGCGGTGAGCGGCCGCACGGTGCCGCCGTGCGTCTCGACGACGGTCGCCTCGGCCTCCGGCTCGCCGTCGCGGTCGTCGTCGACGACGACGTGCTCGGCGAGGGCCCGCCCGTGCAGCAGCAGCCGCTCACCGCGCTTGGCGCCGCCGAGCGACACCTTGTCGATGCTCTTCTTCGCGACGGGCATCCACGCCTCGTCGGCGTCGCCGCGGTGCGCGACGAGCTTGTAGACGAAGCCCGCCGCGGGCGAGCCGGAGCCCGTCACCACGGAGGTGCCGACCCCGAAGCTGTCGACGGGGGCGCCGCGCAGCGCCGCGATCGTGTGCTCGTCGAGGTCGTTGGTGACGGTGATGCGCGTGCCGGTGGCGCCGAGGGCGTCGAGCTGCTCGCGCACCTCGCGCACGAGCGAGGGCAGATCGCCGGAGTCGAGCCGCACCGCGCCCAGCTCGGGCCCCGCGACGCGCACCGCGGTCTCGATCGCGGCGCGCACGTCGTAGGTGTCGACGAGCAGGGTCGTGCCGGTGCCGAGTGAGGCGACCTGCGCCCGGAACGCCTCTTCCTCGGTGGCGTGCAGCAGGGTGAACGAGTGCGCGGCGGTGCCCATCGTGGGGATTCCCCAGCGCCGCCCCGCCTCGAGGTTCGACGTCGCGCTGAAGCCGGCGATGTAGGCGGCGCGGGCGGCGGCGACGGCGGCCTCCTCACCGGTGCGGCGCGAGCCCATCTCGGCGAGCGGGCGGCCCTCGGCGGCGGCGACCATGCGGGCGGCGGCCGTCGCGACGGCGGTGTCGTGGTTGAGGATGCTCAGCACGACCGTCTCGAGCACGACCGCCTCGGCGAACGTGCCAGTGACGGTCAGCAGCGGCGAGTTCGGGAAGTACAGCTCGCCCTCCCGGTAGCCGTGCACGCTGCCGGTGAAGCGGAAGTCGGCGAGGTAGGCGAGCGTCGCGTCGTCGACGACGCGGTGGTCGCTCAGCCAGTCGAGCTCAGGCGTGCCGAAGCGGAAGTCGGCGATCGCCTCGAGCACGCGCCCCGTGCCGGCGACGACTCCGAAGCGGCGCCCGCCGGGCAGCCGTCGCCCGAAGACCTCGAACACGCACGGCCGATGCGCGCGACCCGAGCGCAGCGCGGCCTCGATCATCGTCAGCTCGTAGCGGTCGGTGAGCAGCGCTGTCGTCACGCGCTCAGCCTAGGCCTCTAGGTTTCGACCGTGACCGATCCCGTGCGCTGGCTCACGGCCGAGCAGCTCGGCCCGCACTTCGATGACGGCGGGCGCGTGATCCTCATCGAGAACCACGAGGTGTTCCGGCGGCGGCCGACGCATCGGCTCAAGGCGCACCTGTATTTGAGCGCGCTGCGGCATCGGGCGCGCGAGCTTGGGCCTCGGTGCGAGTACGTCGAGGCGCCCTCCTACGCGGCGGCGCTGCGCGAGCGCGGGCTCGTCGGCGAGCGGCTCGAGGTGGTCGGGGCGACGTCGTGTGCGCAGGCTCGGCTGGTCGAGCGGCTCGGGGCGAGCATCCTGCCGGATCGGGGCTTCGTGACCGACCGCGCGACGTTCGCGGCGTGGGCGGAGGGGAAGACGCCGACGCAGCTGCTCATGGACCGCTTCTACCGCGAGGTTCGCGAGCGCACGGGCATCCTCATGGAGGGCGACCAGCCGGTCGGCGGCCAGTTCAACCTCGACCACGACAACCGCCAGCGCCCGCCGAAGGGGGCCGTCTCGCTAGGGCTGCCCGACCCGTGGCGGCCCGTCGAGGACGACATCGATGCGAGCGTGCGCGAGACGCTCGATCGGCTCGAGGCCGACGGGGTGCGCTTTCTGGGCACGGATGCTCCGCGCGCGTTCGCCGCAACGCGCGACGAGGCGCTCGCCGCCCTCGACGACTTCATCGGCACGCGGCTGCCCGACTTCGGCCCGTTCGAAGACGCCTCGCTGCAGGGCGACGACACCATGGCCCACAGTCGCCTCAGCGTGCCGCTCAACCTGGGGCTGCTGCACCCGCTCGAGATCGTCGACCGCGTCGTGGCGGAGCACGACGCGGGACGCGCCCCCCTCAACAGCGTCGAGGGCATCGTGCGGCAGCTCATCGGATGGCGCGACTGGGTATGGCACCTGTACTGGCACCTCGGGCCCGACTACGTCGAGCGCAGCAACTTCCTCGGCGCGACGACGCCGCTCCCGGCGAAGTGGTGGCAGCTCGACGGCGCAGAGGTGCAGGCCCGCTGCCTCTCGCACGTGCTCGACGGCGTCAGCCGCACGGGCTACGCGCACCACATCCAGCGCCTCATGGTGCTCGGCAACTTCGCTCTGCAGCGCGGGTACGACCCGGCCGAGCTGACGGCGTGGTTCCAGGGCGCGTTCGTCGACGGCACGCCGTGGGTGATGCCCGCGAACGTTGTCGGCATGAGCCAGTTCGCCGACGCAGGGCTGGTCGCGACGAAGCCCTACGCGTCGGGCGGGGCGTACATCGACCGCATGAGCGACTTCTGCGGCTCGTGCCGCTTCTCGCCCTCGAAGCGGCTGGGCGAGGACGCGTGCCCGTTCACGGCCGGGTACTGGGCGTTCCTCGACCGGGTCGAGCCGCGCATCCGGGGCAATCACCGCATGGCGCAGCCGCTCGCGGGGCTGCGCCGCCTCGCCGACCGCGAGGAGGTCGTGGCGCAGGAGCGGGCGCGGACCGCGTACTGAGGCGCCGCGACTCTGCAAACGGCACAGCTGGAGTTGTGCACCGTCACCGGGTTTGTCGAGATCGGACGGTTCAGACGCAGAGCGCCGCTGGGCGGCCGGAGAAAATATCCACGACTGCCCAACGGCTTCTACCTGGTTGTTCGACGAACCGTCTTCATCGCGAAAGCTTGTCGATCTTCTTCGTCAAGGTGTTGCGCTCCCGATGCAGCTTCCACCAGCCCGTCGACTCCTTCAGGGTGATCCGCCCCAAGGCTTCGAGGTCGGGAAGCCCTTTCTCGGTCAGACGCTGGTTGATCTCATCGTTGCTTTCTCCTTTCGAGCTCTCGATAATCGCGTTCGCCTTGACGACTGCCTCAGACGAAAGTGGGTGCGCTGCGATGGCGGCGTCAGTAGCCTCAAGCTGCTCACGCAATCTGGCAAGAGATGGTTTGCTGAACATGGCTTACCTTCCGAAAATGCAGGCGACCGCCCCTCGACCGAAGGCAGCAGCTATGGCGGTAGGGGTGCCCAGGGTCAGGATGCGCGCCAAATCCGGCCCCGCGATTCCGATCCCGGCGAGACACCTCAGGACCCAAGGCGCGAACCAGATCGGATCGGCAACCACCGGATAGGCCACGCCCTCAAGGGCATCGTGGGCGACGACCTGGGTGACGTCCCGCTGAGTGGTGGAGTTTCTCAACACCGTGCGGGTCAGCTGTT
>VFQM010002165.1_pt1 | contig 15240 bp, 17 predicted proteins | sample 3512391 | NCBI WGS metagenome assembly VFQM01 (sample SAMN10412369, study PRJNA504923) | tailings metagenome | isolation source: Replicate 1 from Balatoc abandoned mine | place: Philippines
TAAACGAAAAGAAGCAGTGGGTATTAGCACAGCAAGGAGGAAGCTACGATTATGCGGTCTTAGGATCAAGCAGGGCTTTAGGAGCCTTCGATATGAATCTGATGGACAGCCTGACAGGCCTAAATGGAATCAATCTGGGTGCAAACGGGAGTGGTTTTAAGGATAATTACTTGGTGCTAAGTTTATTTCTGAAGTCTAATCAAATAAGCAAACTATTCCTGCAAGTCGATATGGCTTCTCTCAATTCCAAGATATCCTTCAGCAACGAATTTCATGCCTTTACTTTTATGCCCTTTTGGGAAGAGGAGGAGGTTCGCAATGTGCTAAAGGAGGAAATTCCCCTCTTGAATAATTCTTTCACTTCTCTCGCTCCCCAATGGAGGTATTTCTATTTCAACAAGTACTTTTCCCCCAAAGAAGTGCTGAGGAGGGTTCAACTTTCCAAAACTCAAAGTGACTCGTACAACCGATCCAAAGGGGGAATACAAGGGAAGGAAATAGTTAAAAAGCAAGGAGAAATCAAAACTTATCAACTTCCGAAAACCGCCGATCCGGCCGATTGGAAGTACTTAATGAAGATCAAAACGAAAGCGGAATCAGCCGGAATAGAGGTCATATTTTTTACCTTGCCAAGGTACCGAGATCCCCAAGAAGAAGTAAAAACAATCCTTTCTTCTCTTCCCAATAGGAAGATCTTTCCAAATAGATTTGATGTATCAGATGCTAGTTTTTTTCAAGATCAGGGACATTTGAATGAAAAAGGAAGAAAACTCTTTACCAGAATATTTTCTACTACATCCAACTTCCCATTTATTTCTCTTCAGCTTTGATTTCTGTTATAGTTTGTTCTATTGATGAAAATCTATTCAATCGCTTTTCAGAGTCACTCGCTAAGACTATTGGTGTCGAATATGAAATTATCAAAATAGAAAACCAGATAGAAAAGTTGCCTATAGCGAAAGCCTACAATAAAGGAGCAGGTCAAGCATCTTTCGATTTTTTGGTTTTTGTCCATGAAGATGTCGTATTTCAATCTCCTAATTGGGGTGAAAAGTTGATGAGTCGATTTCATTCCTTAACCAATCCTGGAATTCTTGGAATTGCAGGTTCCAATTATTTACCAATTTCACCTTCCTATTGGTGGATTCCTGACCCAACAAGGAGGTTTTGCAACTACATGGATAATCATGAATCAGGAAAAATTGGGGAGGGAAAACATAGAAATTCAGGTCATTCCAATCCTGTCCCTGTCTTTTTGTTGGATGGGATGTTTTTGGCAATGAAAAAGGAGGTTTTTAAGAAAGTCAAGTTTGATGAAAGCCTTGAGGGATTTCACGGATACGATACCTCGATTAGTCTTAGAAGCGCCCAAAACTTTCAAAATTATTTTATCCCGGATGTTTTGATTGAGCATTTTTCCCCGGGTAAGCCAAACTCCACTTGGATACTCAACACAGTGAATTCATACAGTCAAAAAGAGAAAATTCCTTATCAGGTTAAGATTGATGAAAAGCTTGAAGTTAGGAGCTATCACTTGTTTTTAAATCACTTGAGAAAGTTTGGACCAAATTGGGCTTTCCAACGGAAGCAATCTCGGATCTACCTTAAGAGGTTGAATACCAAATTCATCTCTTTTCAAGCTTGGTTTATTTGGCTTTGGTTCGAGTTGAGATTTTTAAAGAGTAAACTAACCTGATAATTCATGCTATTAAAAAAGATCAAAAAGCTTTTCCACAAAGAAATAAGCTATCCGCTTAAGGGAATCTATAATGGGCATCATCATATCACTTATCGGGGAGTGCCCTGTATTAAGTGTCCATTTGATTACGTGACCTATCAGATGATTATGGATGAAGTCAGGCCTGATTTGATTATCGAGATTGGGACCAATAAAGGAGGCAGTGCACTGTACTTGGCTGATTTAATGGACATCGTGGGTAAAGGACAGATTCATTCCATAGATATCCAAGATGAAGCGTTTGATTTGGTAAGAAAACATCCAAGAATTAAGCTGTTTACAGAAGGCTGGGAAAAATACGATTTGCAATTGGCTAAAAACTTCGAAACCATTTTGGTGATTGAAGACAGTTCTCATGAATATGAAAATACGCTTCATGCCATTCAGAAATTTGGATCGCTAATTACCCCAGGTTCTTATCTAATCGTGGAAGATGGAATTGTAGATGAAATGGGATGGGCCAAAAGTTATGGTGGAGGACCTGTCAAAGCAATTGATCAATTTTTAAATGGCAACTCAGACTTTTATAGAGATACTAAATGGGAGAATTTCTTTGGAGAAAATTCGACTTTTAATACAAAAGGGTTTTTAAGAAGAAATTGATTCAGTGGTTTCTGTAATAGTTCCAGTTTATAACGCTACATCCTTTTTAGAGACTGCTATAAATTCAGTTCTTCCCCATCACCAAGTTGGAGAAATTTTATTAATCGAAGACGGATCGATTGATGGATCACTGGACCTGTGTTACCAACTCATGGAAAGAGACTCAAGAATAAAGGTTTATCAACATGAATATGGAGGGAATAGAGGAGCGGCATCTAGTAGGAATTTGGGAATTAAGAATGCGAAGTTTCCATACATATCCTTTTTGGATAGTGATGATAGGTATTTTGGAGGCAGATTTGACGAAAGTATTGAAATCTTGGGATCGAACCCTTCCATAATGGGATGTTACGGTAAGGTTTTGATAAATTATTTAGATACAAATCATCAGAAGTTAATGGGTGTTGCAGTAAGTATTAACCCCAAAAAATTATTTACCCACATCTTGGATGGAGGGTATTTTCACACAAATTCTCTAACTATAAGAAAATCATTATTGGAAAGAGTGGGAGGATTTGATCAATCTTGCTGGCCTCATGAGGATGTCGAGCTTTGGACAAGATTGGCCTACTATGGAAAGCTTCAATCTATTTCTTCAGAATTGCCTATTGCAGAATATAGGATACATGGAAAGAATTTAAGTCAACTTGGTAGTTGGAAATCAAGATGGATTCTTTGGATTACAGTCTTTAATAACTTTTACTTCAAATCAATATCTTTTACTGATCGATATTTGATTCTTAAACAAATTGGAAAGTCTCTGTATAGTAGATTCAAAGCGAAAATAAGTGTCAAAGTCAGTAATTAAAGTTGATCAACTCTCCAAGCGCTATCGCTTAGGGCTAAAAGAAAGGCAAGCGGATACCCTTGCCGGACAAATCGCCAATGCGATTAAATCTCCTTGGCAGAATCTGAAAAAACTCCGTCAACTGAGTCGATTTGGCGAAGAAGACGAATCTGTATTTTGGGCATTAAAAGATGTTTCATTTGAAGTCCAAGAAGGAGAGGTCTTGGGAATCATCGGTAAAAATGGCGCTGGGAAATCAACCCTTCTAAAAATCCTTTCTCAAATCACCGAACCTACATCAGGAAAAGTAGAAATCCACGGACGAGTTGCTTCCCTTTTAGAAGTAGGAACCGGCTTTCATCCAGAGCTTTCAGGGCGGGAGAATATTTATATGAACGGAACCATTCTAGGAATGACTCGAAGAGAGATTGATTCCAAACTGGATGAGATTATCGATTTCTCTGGTGTGGAAAAGTTTATTGATACCCCAGTTAAATTCTATTCATCAGGGATGAAAGTCCGATTAGGTTTTTCCGTTGCTGCCCATTTAGACCCTGAGATCCTGATTATAGACGAGGTCTTGGCTGTAGGGGATTATGAATTCCAAAAAAAGTGTTTGGGAAAGATGGAGGAAGTAAGTAAGAATCAGGGAAGAACCGTTTTTTTTGTGAGTCATAATATGATGGCTATTCAAAATTTATGTCCAAGTTCAATTTTACTAGAACAAGGGGAGGTTTTATCCTATGGAGAAACAAGCCAGATTGTTTCTATTTATTTGAATCGTGCATCTAATTCGTATATAAATAGTTTTTGGGAATTGAGTCATTATTCAAATGATAAGAAATTAGAATTACTAAAAGTTTTTTCTTCTTTAAAGGGTAAACAGCCTAATCATTGGCTAGAACTTGAGATTACATATTTATCTCATTTCCATCATGAAAATGCATTTATAGCTATCGATATTTCCTCAGAAGATGGTACTAATATTTTTCAATCTATTCCTGAGCCTAAGCCATCAATGTTTTTTTCGTTAACTGAAATCAAAATTGGAGTTAAATTAAATTTACCTCCTTTGATTCCAGGTGTTTATAAAGTTTCTGTGTGGATAGGTTCGGATTACTCAAAAACTTTTGATTGGCAAAGAGGAATAATTTCTTTTGAAATCATCGATTCCCCAATTAAAAACAGAACTATACCCCATTCACCTATCAACAACGGTTATTTCTGTCCTACTTCATCCATAATTAAAATTTCTTAATGAAATCATTAAAAGTAAAAATATACCAAAAATATCAATCACTTTTTTTGGAAATGAAGTGTAGTAGTATTTTTAACAAGTATTCAAAATATACAATGATTCCTAGGAATTTATATTTTACTAACCTTAAAATTGCATTTGGCCACCGAATGATACCTGGTGATATTGTTGAATGTGGGGTTTGGAAAGGAGGAATGATTGCAGGTATTTCTGAATTAATTGGAAATAAAAAAGCTTATTTATTCGACAGCTATCAAGGATTGCCCGAAGCAAAAGAAATCGATGGGTTAGGTGCAATTGAGTGGCAAAAAAATACTTCTGGAGATTACTATTTTGATAATTGTTCAGCTGATGAATATTATGCTCTTCAGGCTATGAACCTTTCGGGTTGTCAATTTGAATCAATTAAAGGTTGGTTTGATTCTTCATTGGATAAGGCATCAATTGATAAAATTAGTATTTTAAGACTTGATGCAGATTGGTATGATTCAACTTTAGTGTGCCTTAAGGTTCTATTTCCGAAAGTTTCTACTGGAGGAGTGGTAATTATTGATGATTATTATACTTGGGATGGTTGTAGCCGCGCTACACATGATTATCTTTCTTCTATAAACTCTAGTTCTAGGATTAGTTGTAAAGAAGGTGTAGCATTTATTATAAAGATGGATTAATGTATTTGCACGAAGAATTTGTCCATAATACTAAAGCAGCTTTTGTTATTCTTCCATTGGTTATGGAAAAATTCCAAATAGCAACTATGATAGATATAGGTTGCGGAATAGGTACTTGGCTTTCTGTAGCGAAAAAGCTTGGGGTTAGTGAGGTCAAAGGAGTGGATGCAAATTATGTTGACAGAAACCTTTTGAGAAAGCATTTATTGGGGAATGAGTTTATTACTCATGATCTAAATCAACCTTTGGATTTAGGAAAAAAATTTGATTTTTGTCTTTGCCTTGAAGTAGCTGAGCATTTGCCTGAAAATTCTGCTGATATTTTAGTTGATACGTTGATAAGGCATTCCGATGTAATCCTTTTTTCGGCTGCTATCCCTGGCCAAGGTGGTCAAAACCATATAAATGAACAGTGGCCTGATTATTGGCAAACTCTATTCTTAAAGAAGGGGTTTTATTTCAAAGATTTGATAAGGCCATTAATTTGGGAAAATGAAAATGTTGAGTTTTGGTACAAGCAAAATATTTATATAATAGTTAAAGGTCAAGATAAATATTTAGATCAAGCAGAGAAGTTGTTTTCTAGAATAGTTCATCCAGATTTACTTGTCGTGAAAAATGACCGGATACGTGATTTAGAATATAAAATTAAAAGTATCTTAAATACAGATGAAAGTTTGAGATTTTATTTTAATCTTTTCAAGAAGAAGATTATAAAGGTATTGAAAAATACTTAGTTGGTGAATCATTGTCACAAATTGAATTTAAATTAAAAGTGGATATTACAGTAATCATCTGTTGTTATAATAGTAGTTTTCGATTACCTGAAACGTTGAAACATCTGGCGGCTCAAATTACTCATGCAGTTACTTGGGAAGTAGTGCTAGTCAATAATAACTCTACAGATGATACAGTTAAAGTCGCTAAATCAGAATGGATTAAATTAGGTGCACCTGTTCAATTATCTATAGTTGAAGAAAATAATCCCGGTCTTACTTTTGCTAGGCAAAAGGGTATAGAGAATAGTAAAGGTGACTTTATTGTTTTCTGTGATGATGATAATTGGTTAAAAAGTGATTATGTTAATAGGGTGTATAATTTGCTTAAATCTACAAGTTATAAGATGGTTGGTGGATGGGGTATTCCTATTGCTGAAATTGACTTTCCCGAATGGTTTAACCAATTTAAAGGGTATGGATACGCTGTTGGAAAGCAGGATAGAGAGACAGGAGAAGGATTTACAATTCAAGGTGCAGGAATGGCAATAAGAAAATCTGATGCTTTGATTCTTATTGATAATAGATATAATCCTTTACTAAGTGATAGAAAAGGAAAGATTTTATCTACGGGTGGAGATGCTGAAATTAGTTTCTTAATTGGAAGAAAGAACAGATACTTTGATGAAAGACTTGTATATCATCATTTCTTACCAAGTGTGCGATTAGATTGGAATTACTTTCATAGATTAAATTATTATATTGGTGTTTCAGATAGTTATCTTTTTTTTTATAAACTAGTAAATGATTCTAATTTTCTAGCTATGAAAAAATATCTGTATAAGTTGTTGGTGTCTTTAAAATTTTTATTTCAACTTAGAAAATTCGCTTTTTTTAGGAAGTTAACTTTAGAGCAAGAAATTACCTTTACCTACCAAAAAGGTTTTACACTTTTTCTTTTTTTAAATATTTTTCAATTTAAGCGGTTCTTATCTTTAGCAAAAAATAATATGTTTTTATTCAGGAATAATTTAAGGTTATGATTCCTAAGATTATACATTATTGCTGGTTTGGTGGGAATTCCTTGCCAGATAGAGTAAGCAGTTTTATAAATTCTTGGAAAAAGAGTTTTCCTGAGTGGGAAATCATTCAATGGGATGAGTCAAATAGTCCAATGGAGATTCCTTATATGATTAAGGCACATGGGAATAAAAATTGGGCTAATATGTCTAATTTTGTCCGTTTATACGCTATTGAAAAATTTGGTGGGATTTATTTTGATACGGATATTGAAGTTCTTAAACCATTTGATTTTCTCGAAGAAGGAGTTTGTTACCTTTGCTTAGACTCTAAGCCTGATGCGTTTAAATATTTGGTAAATAATGCAGTGATCATAGCGGATAAAGGAAATTCTTTTATTCAATCCTGTATTCAATCATTTTTGTCTCAATTTGATGGATTGGAATCAGCTGACTTTTCAAGTCCTGTTTTTATCACCCGAGAATTGGAAAAAATAGGGTTCAAAGGAATTCCAGGGTTATACAATGGTGTAAATGTGTTGCCAAATTATTATTTCTATCCATCATCGTGGAATGAAAACTTCAGGGAAGAGTTTTTAACTAATCAAACCTATACCATACATTATTGTGAAGGTTCTTGGTTGAATGTTGGAAACTTAGATCGAGCAGATTTGGTACAGCTCATAAAAGATGTTGATTTTTACAAAAATAAATATCGATCTATTTTTTCTGGAAATATTTCCTTTAAAGACTGGTTGAGTATTTCATATAGATTTTTCAAAAACTCCTTCTTAGAGAGCAAAAAATGAAGAAAATTAGATTTATTTTTATTAATCTTGGATTCATCGGTGTTTGTTATCTGATATTATATAAGTTTTTATTTGAGAGACTTCAATCGTTTAAAGCATCTTTGGAGCTATTAGAATTTTCTTTAAAAAATAATATCTCCATTTCAAGAACCAAAAAATATTTAATTCTTCATGAATTGCCCGGATTTGGTATTCGTTCATTTACCTTTAGGCCATTTTCCAGTGATTCCTTGGTGGTTCGTCAGCATTTTTTTGGTAAAGAATTAGCTCCTATTCTTTCATACTTCAATTCTCAATTAACCCCACCGAAGCTTATGATTGATGCTGGGGGAAACATTGGTGCTTCAGCTTGTTTTATGCATTGGAATTTTCCAGAACTAAGTTCTCTAGTTTTAGAACCCTCTGCTTCAAATCTTCGTGTAGCGAAAATCAATTTAGAGCAAGAAAACTCTATTCTTTGGGACAAAGCCTTATGGTGGAGGTCTGAGATATTGAATTTTGATGAGGGTAGAAGTGCTTGGGCTAGAAAGGTAAATAAGACATCTTCTGGAAAAATGGTGCAAAGTGTAGCACTTTCTGAAATTTTAGAAATGGAAGAGTTTTCAAATCCGGATTATATCAAAATTGATATTGAAGGCGCTGAGGAGGAAGTTTTTGAAAAAGATATTCGATTGGGTGAATTGCTTAATTCGGTAGCTTGTATCAGTGTAGAACCTCATTCAGAAAAGGGTAGAATTCTTATAGAATCAAAACTTTCCTCTTGGGGATATAGAGTGGAGTATTCAGGGGAGTTAATCATCGGGTTTCGATAAATGTCCTTGATTTCTGTAATACTTCCTGTTTACAATGGAGAAAAATTTTTAAAAGAGACCATCGATTCGGTTATAAATCAAACCTTCCAAGATTGGGAGTTGATTGTGGTAAATGATGGAAGCACTGATTCAACGGAGAAAATCGCCGATGACTATGCCAAATATGACTTTCGGATTAAAGTTATTTCTCAATCCAATTTGGGTTTATCTTCCGCCAGAAATACGGGATTGGCTCATTGTAAAGGTGAAGTAATTGGTTTTTTAGATGCAGACGATAAGTACTTACCTGAATGCCTAACTATTATTTCAAATCGATTTAGGTCCTTTGACGTAGATTTATTGATCTCAGGATATTTTTATTTTCAAGATGATGTTAATCTTCACACACATAAATTTCAGAATAAGCAGATTAGAGCTGATTTACTAGTTCGGGGAAATATAGCACCCCCTGTGTCTCATTTTATCCGAAGAGAATTGGCCAATAAACTTGGAAGTTTTGATCCTATTCTGAAAAGCTGCGAAGATTGGGATTTTTGGATCCGGGCCGGAAAGATGGGAGCCAAGATTTATACTATCCCAGAGGTTTTGGTGGGTTATCGCTATGTGCCCAATAGCATGAGTCGAAATCCGAGGGTTATGTATGATGCCCTTTCAGAAGTAAGTAGAAGAGCTGGAGCTTTCGATTCAAGACTTCCAGAAGAAGCATCATACAATCAGAAATATGATTTGGATTTTCCAGTAATTCAGAAAAATCATTTTGTCAGGATGCTTGGTGTGATGATCCATCAAGGAAAAGTAGATGAGGCAATTAATTGGTACAAAGAAGAACAAAATAAATGGAATTGGAAATTGGAGAAAAATGATTGGAAAAACCTCTCAACCTATTTGTCTTGGGGGTATTTTTTCGAACCCGAAGAGATTAAACAGCTTCTTCAAAAAACTAAAACGGATTTGAATAAATTTCTCGCTGGGTTGGGATCTTCCAATTTGGAATCAAAAGAAATCTTGAGGATGGTTTTTGAACCTCAATTGAAAAGAAGGAATCATCAGCGATTTGGAAAATATTTTGGGGCGCTATTAAATCGATTTAAAATTTATTGAGCTGCAGTATTATTATTTGCTCTTATAATGGGCAAAGAAAGCTTGAAAAAACGCTAAAGTCCATTATATCACAAAGAACAAAATTTCTCTGGGAATTAATTCTAATTGATAATAATTCAAATGACAATACTTTTGATTTCAGTCAGGAATTTTTAAATGATTCTGGAATTGATTACCGTATAGAGAGATATTTTACTCCTGGAAAAATGTATGCCTTTTGGTATGGGATAAGTCTTGCTAAATATCAGTATATATTGGACTGTGATGATGATAATGAGCTTTTTTCAAATTATCTGGATGAAGGGATAAAAACTTTAAACGAAATTCCTACAGCTGGTGCTTTAGGTGGCTTAGGAATTTTACCAGTTCAACGTGTTCCCGAATGGTTTTCCCAATTTTCTAAGAGCTACGCTTTAGGACCTCAAGGTCAACATTTAAAGCCATTACCTAAATTTGGACATTTATATGGAGCAGGATGCTTTTACAGAAAATCAATTTTGTGGACCTTAAAAGGAAGAGGGTTTGAATCCCTACTTTCTTGTCGTAAAGGTTCTGAGCTTTCCTCTGGGGGAGATGTAGAATTTTGTCACGCTATTCAATTAGCTGGTTATGATTTATTGTATTCTGAAAATCTAAAATTTTATCATCATATTGAGAAGGAAAGAATTGATTTTAGTTATTATTTGAAATTGAAAGAGGGGATAAGCAGTAGTTTTCCAATCCTCTTATCATATCGAGTTGATTCATACAAAAATCAAAGAAAGTTCAAGAAAAAATTAATTTTTCATCTATTTCTTCTTTTTAAGGGTCTAGTAAAGACTTTTTTTATGCCAAAAAAAGATTATCAAAGCCAAGTGGATTTTGTGGTGGTTCGATCAAAGTTTTCGGCATTTTTTAAAAATTATAAAGCCTCAGTTGATGGCTTTGAGCGAAATATGAAAATGTTTGATGTTGGAAAATAGATTTACAAACTATTTTATCGTGCATTTTTCATGAAAGAAATTATCAAAAATGAGGAGTTAATTAAACGAGATTATCCTGAAAATTATTCATCAGAGGATTTTAAGCATTTTGCTATTGATTTTTCCACAAAGATTAACGAAATTCATCTTTTGTCTTTGAGTAATGTAAAAGTTATCCAAAGGTATATATATTATAATAATATTATTTTGTCCAAGTATGTACATTCTCATGGAGTTTCTAACTTAAGAAAATTTAAAGCTGTTTTTAAACCATTATTCTATCGAAAATTTTCTAAAACAGTCAATCAAGGTTTGTGGGCTATCGACTCTTGGAGTATAGGATATTTTCACTGGTTGTGTGAATTCTTACCTAGGTGTATTAGCGCTGAAAAATACTGGGAATCCTATCCTTTTCTAATTCCATCTTATTTCATGGAGAAGGATTATATTCTTGAAACTCTAGAGGTTTTCCCATTTAAAGTACTAAATTATTCAATATATAGTAGTTTTTTGGTCAAAGACATGATAATTTCTTCGCGTCAGAATTCACCAACAATGGATTCCTGTCAAATAAAAAAGGTTAGAAGATTCTTTCGTGATTTCGATGGGTTTAGTTTTGAAAAGAAGAAAAGAATTTATATTTCAAGGAGAAAAGCAAGGAAAAGGAAGGTTCTAAATGAAGATGAGTTAATTGGTTTTTTAATGAAATTTGGATTTGAAACTGTTTTTATGGAAGATTTGACCTTCAGTGACCAAAGAAAACTAATGTCACAATCAGAAATAATAATTAGTAATCATGGTGCAGGATTAACTAATATGATGTTTATGCCCGATAATTCGGCTGTTTTGGAGCTTAAAGCTAATTCAGAAACGATAAATAATTGCTTTTTTATTCTTGCAAGAGCTTTAGACCATAAGTACTATTATACTATGAATTATGGAAATAAACCGGATGTTCAAAATGCAGATATTCTTGTTAATATTCCAGCTCTTAGAAACGTGCTATTAAATCATTTATTGTAAAGTGATTTCTTGAAAAAGGCCTTTCTAATTTCTTCGAATCTTAAATGAATTTCTTTTTTTCAATAGTCATCCCATTTTTTAATTCTGAAAAGACAATTGAAAGAGCTATCGAATCTGTGACTTCCCAGAAATTTTTAAATTGGGAATTGATTTTAGTAGATGATGGAAGCACAGACCAATCTGAGGAAATAATCCAATCCTATCATCTTAATTCCAGAATTAACAATTGTTATATAGAAAATAGAGGAGTTAGTGCTGCAAGGAATTTTGGAGCGAGACAGGCCAAAGGTGACTGGCTTATTTTTTTGGATGCAGACGATCAGCTTAGACCCGGTTTTTTTCAAACCTTGAGTGAAGAAATTGGCCAAGCAACTAATTTGGATTATTTGATCTTTGGCATTACTCGGATCAAAGGAAAGCAAGTAGAGATTTCTCTTCCTGTCGATGGACAATATTTTAGTAGAATTCCCGGGACTTTTGTGATCAAAAAATCTGTCTTTGATCAAGTCGGTGGATATGATGAGCGATTTCGTTTTGCTGAGAATACTGAACTGTTTCACCGCCTAGAACTCATTCAAGCCAAAGGAAAGAATATTCCTTTTGTAAGTTTGAATTACTACGATAATCCATCAGGAGGCTCGAAAAACCTGAAAAATATGGTGAATTCCTTATCTCTTTTTTTAGAAAAGCATGACGATACACTTACACCTCATGTCAAGTTCCTTTACAATCAGATCATCGGTGTAAATCTCCTGCGATTCGGGGATTTTGCCAACGCACGAAGTTTTTTCAGAAAGAGTTTGACATTCAGGCCAACAGCCATTCAGACTTGGATTCGATTTTTGATTGCATGGTTGCCTTTTATCTCAAAACGGATTTATCCCATTGTCTAAGAAGTATTTGATTTTCCCAAGTTTTACAATCAATCACTCTCCTCCCGTTAATCTTGTAGAAAAAGATAAATGGGTGTTTCAAGATTTTTTTACCCAAAGAATACCGGAATTTCACTACACCCGACTCAGCAAAGCGAGGGTATATTTCAAACATATTACCAAGCATGGCCAAATTCTAAAGAAATACTGTTCCTCACATCCTGTGCCTCTGCGTGACCGGTTACTCATTCCTTTTAAGAGAGTTGGCTATAAGAAAAAGAAAATAGAGTTTGCACTTTCTTTGGTGACCTTGTTTGGGGATAATTTTCATCATTTTTTAGCCGAAGTTGTTCCTTTGATCATCTACGGTCAAAAAAAATTTGGAGAATCTGTTCCCATGCTGATTCCAGCCTATTATTTCAAACAGCCCTATATTGAACCTTATCTACGTTTATTAAATGTCAATTGGGTTACTTTTGAATCAAGGGAACAAGTGCTTGTTAGTGAATTAATAGTTTTCAAAAACCTTTCAATAGCCCATTTTAATCCCCAAATTCTTGATGAGATTAGATTTCGTTTAGTCACAAATCCTAACTTCAAGCCTTGGCGTAAAATTTTTATTTCACGGGAAAAGGCAAGGTTTAGAAAAGTAAAGGAGGAGGAAAAGTATCATCAGATTTTAAAAGAAAAAGGATTTGAAATACTTTGCTTGGAAGACTATCCATTAAGGGAGCAGATTCAGATATTTTCAGAAACCAAATTCCTTGTAGGAATTCATGGTGCAGGATTGACCAATATGGTATTTATGCCCAAAGGTGGGAAAGTGTTGGAATTAAGAGCGATTACGAAAGAAACGCATATCTATAACATTTTCTACGTGATGGCCTCTGCCTGTGGGCATGACTTTTTCTATGAATTAGGGCAGGGGACACATCCAACCAATAAGTTGAGTGATGTCCTTTTAGATTTTGAAAAGTTTTTAATTCAATTGGATAAAATGCTCTATACGGATGCAAATGCATAGTTTTAAAAAATTCGTATGCTAGGCAGGTTATTTCTCAAGCTTTCAGGTAGAAGAGCATTATTCAACTTGAATTTCAAGTTATTGAGATTTTTTAATTCGATGACTTTTGGAAGACTTTGGGATTTTAAAACAAATGGAGAGTTAGAGTTACTTAAAAGGCTATCATGCAAGATTAATATTCATGTTTTTTTCGATGTTGGGGCAAACACGGGTGAATATTTTAAAGAGGCGAGTAAGATTTTATCATCGCATCAGGTAGCGTACCACTTGTTTGAACCATCTGCAAAAACTTTTACCGAATTAGAGAGAAACCTTGTTGGTGTTTCAAATGCTCGATTAAATCCTGTTGCCTTGGGGAGTAACGATCTCGTAAATAGGTCCTTTTATTCATCTAAATCAAATACCCTTTCAGGATTTTACTCATCTTCTGAAAAAGAGTCCAAAATTGAGTTGGTTTCAGAAATTACGATCGATCAGTATTGTAAGGATCAGGGAATTTTCGAAATAGATTTTTTAAAGATTGATGTAGAGGGCCACGAACTTCAGGTCTTAAAAGGTGGGAAAACATTGCTCGATAGAGGTAAAATCAAAGTAATCCAGTTTGAGTTTGGAATCAATTCCATCCAAGCCAGAATCTATTTTAAAGACTTTTTCGATTTATTATCACAAGATTATAACCTGTATTTAATTCTTTCAGGAGGAGTACATTTGATCGATCGGTATTATTTCGAATTAGAATCTTTTGGAAAGGTATCAAACTATGTGGCTGTGTTGAAGTCTTTAAAATTGGATTTTTCAAAATGACGCTTGGAGGCTTTTTCATTGCCATCACCCCGGTCTGTGTCCCCACAGACCGGAATTTAACTGATCAAAAAGTATCCCGTCAAGCCATAGGACACAGAATAGAATAGATGATTTTAGGAGCCTTTGTCATTACGTATAATCGTCCTAATACCCTTTTAGCCACCATTGAGGCAATTTTCGCACAGACCAATCCTCCTGACTTTTTATGGGTCATTGATAATTCACAGGATTTGGAAACCGATCATGCCATTGCTGGCCTTTTGGATTCACGAGTTCGCTACCATCGAATGGGCTACAATTCCGGTCCGGCTGGGGCAGCGGCTAAAGGCTTGGAGCTCTGTGTCCAAGAAGGAGCAGATTGGATTTATTGGGGAGATGATAATGATCCTCCTTTTAGCCCCGATTGCTTTGAGCGACTCTTAGCCATTCGGGAGGTCAATCCTTTTTGTGGAGTATTGGGAGCAGTGGGGCATTTCTTTGACCGAAAAAAAGGAGTCATCAAACGCATCCAAACCCGCCTTTTGGAAAAGAAGGATTGGGTAGAAGTGGATTCCATCGCCGGAGGCATGTGTATGTTGGTTTCGGCTGAAGTGGTGAAGTCCGGAGTTTTACCTGATAAGGACCTGTTTTTCGGTTTTGAGGAGTTAGATTTTTGTCTGAAAGTTTCCCGAAAGGGTTTTGCCTTGGTGGTGGATTGTAAGCTGTTTTTGGAAGCAAGAAAAGAGACTGGTCGATTGGACTTTGAGCGTCCTGCCTATCAGCAGAAAAAGAATCTGGCAAGGGAATATTACAGCCTCCGAAACCTCCTCTATATCTCTGATACGCTTACGCTAGACGCGATGCGAAAGCAATTGATTGGGAAATGGTTAGCCAAAGCTTTTTATGGCTATCGATACGGTTTAGGCTATGGCTGGAAAAACATGCGCATGATCTTTTTAGCCTTTTGGCATTATTTCCGGGGTGTGAAGGGAAAAACGATTGAGCTTGGGTAGTGGCACAAACCTGTCAGGTTTGATAAAATTGGAGATACTACACATACCT
>VFQM010002166.1_pt1 | contig 15233 bp, 11 predicted proteins | sample 3512391 | NCBI WGS metagenome assembly VFQM01 (sample SAMN10412369, study PRJNA504923) | tailings metagenome | isolation source: Replicate 1 from Balatoc abandoned mine | place: Philippines
GCTCCCCATACAAACACCCCGTCCGCAAACGCCGACGGGGTGTTTTGCTTTCAGGATCGCCCTCCGGAAACCGAGAGGACACAACGTTTTTCACGCGATTCGCGTTCGGAAAAAAGGAGCGTTGTGGTACGATGCGTCGTGGCGGGTCTCCCCGCATTGCAGGGTGGTGAATCTGGTCAGGTCCGGAAGGAAGCAGCCACAGCCATTGTCTGCAAGTGCCGGGGGTCAGGCTCGCCACCCCTCCATTTTTGCCACATCGTCGGGCGGTTCAGTCCGCCGGCTGCTGATTTTTGCTGGGGTACAATTCGCCGATGAGCTATCAAGTCCTCGCGCGCAAGTGGCGCCCCAAATCATTCTCTTCGCTGGTCGGGCAAGAGCACGTCGTGCGCGCTTTGACGCATGCACTGACCGAGCAGCGCCTGCATCATGCCTATCTGTTCACGGGGACGCGCGGTGTCGGCAAGACGACAATCGCCCGAATCCTCGCAAAATCGTTCAATTGCGAAGCCGGTGTCAGTGCAACTCCGTGCGGCACCTGCTCAGCCTGTACCGAAATCGATAGCGGACGCTTCGTCGATTTGCTGGAAGTCGACGCGGCAACGAATACACGCGTCGATGAGATGCGGCAACTCCTGGAAAACGCCGTTTATGCACCTACGCGTGGTCGTTACAAGGTGTATGTGATCGACGAAGTCCACATGCTTTCCAACTCGGCGTTCAACGCGATGCTGAAAACGCTGGAAGAGCCGCCGGAACATGTGAAGTTCATTCTGGCGACGACCGATCCCCAGAAGATTCCTGTAACCGTACTTTCCCGCTGCCTGCAGTTCAACCTGAAGCAGATGCAGCCGGCGGCGATCAGCGGCCATCTGCAGCGCATTCTCGATAGCGAATCGATACCGTACGAAAGCGGCGCTCTCGGGCTCGTGGCCCGCTCAGCAGCGGGGTCGATGCGTGATGCGCTGTCGCTGCTCGATCAGGCAATTGCGCACGGCTCCGGCAAGGTTGAAGAGGCGCAGGTGCGCGACATGCTCGGCACCGTCGATCTCGACCACCTGTTTGCGCTGCTCGATGCCCTGCTGGCAGGTGATGCAACGGCGCTACTGGCTGTTGCAGAAGGCATGGCCGATCGAAGCCTTTCATTCGATGCCGCCTTGCAGGAGCTTGCGACCCTGCTCACACGCATCCAGATCGCGCAACTCGCACCCGACGCCATCGCCGACGACGTGCCCGAACGTGGCCGCCTGCTCGATCTGGCGCACACGATGGATGTCGAGTTCGTTCAGCTCTGCTATCAGATCGCGGTCCATGGACGTCAGGAACTGCCGCTGGCACCCGACGAATACGCTGGGTTCGTGATGACCTTGTTGCGTCTGCTCGCCTTTCGCCCGGTTGGTGCCGAAACTGCCGGAGATGCGGAAAAACCGCAGCCGATGCCGCACAAGGCGGTGCGTGCGGTTCCGCTGGCACGTCAGCCGTCGGCGGCCTATCGGACCGAAACTGCCTTGTCTTCGGTGGCTGCAGATACCGTTCCTCGTGAAGCGCCCCAGCCCCCGCCGGCGGCTGCCAGTCGTGTTGTTACGCCCGCGGCAGCAGAGCGGAGCGATAAGGCTGCGCCCGATTGGCATCAGATACTCTCGGAATTGAAAGTGACCGGAATGGCGCGGGAACTCGCCCAGCATTGCGAGTTGCGGCTGCTCGAAGCGGGGCAGATCGCCCTGCGGCTGGCGCCAATTCACCGGCATCTGCAGATGAAACCCGCCCAGGACAAGTTGCAGCAGGCGCTCTCGGAATATTTCGGACGGGCACTTGTTCTGCGTATCGAACTTGCGGAAACCGAAGGCGCGACGCCTGCAGCCACGGCTCAGCGTGAACGCGAGGTGCAGCAGGAAAAGGCAGTTGCAGCCATCGAGCAGGACGGTTTCGTGCGCGACGTGATCGAAATGTTCGACGCACAACTCATCGAATCTTCAATCAAACCGATCTAAGGACTCAGCATCATGATGAAAGGCGGAATCGCCGGCCTGATGAAACAGGCCCAGCAAATGCAGGAAAACATGAAGAAGGCTCAGGAACAGCTGGCGCAACTCGAAGTTGAAGGCCAGTCCGGTGCCGGCATGGTCAAGGTAACGATGACCTGTTCGCACGCAGTCCGCCGGGTCAGCATCGACCCCTCGGTCATGGATGACCGTGAAATGCTGGAAGACCTGATCGCTGCAGCCTTCAACGATGCGGTTCGTCGTGGCGAGCAGATCTCGCAGGAGAAGATGTCGGGCTTTACCGCCGGGCTAAACCTTCCTCCCGGCTTCAAGATGCCCTTCTGATTTCTCTCCGGCCTGAATCGCGGCGCCGCGATGGCGTCGCTGGCCGAGCATCCGTCGACAGATTTTCCACGTGACCCCCTCCAGCCTTGAATCCCTGATCGAAGCACTGAAGTGCCTGCCGGGCGTCGGCCCCAAGTCGGCGCAGCGAATGGCCTACTACCTGCTCCAGAGGGATCGGCCGGGGGCGCAGCGGCTTGCTGAAAGCCTTGAGCTCGCACTGCAGGCCATACGTCACTGCGAACGCTGCAACACCTTCACCGAAGCCGACATTTGCGAGCGCTGCGCCTCACCCAGGCGCGATGCCTCGCTGCTCTGCGTAGTCGAGACACCGGTCGACATGAACATGATGGAGCAATCGCATGCTTACAACGGCCTCTACTATGTGCTCATGGGACGCATCTCGCCGCTTGACGGCATCGGCCCGCGCGACCTGAAACTGGATCGCCTGCTGGCGAGGGTTGCCGACGGTATCGTCAAGGAAGTCATCCTGGCGACCAACTACACGAACGAGGGCGAGGCGACGGCGCATTACCTGTCCGAATTGCTCAAGAGTCGAGGCATCGAGGTCAGTCGCATTGCCCGTGGCGTACCGGTTGGCGGAGAGCTCGAGTACGTCGACAGCGGCACGCTGGCTCAGGCCGTCAGGGAGCGCCGCCCGCTCGCGGATTGAGCATGTTCCTCGCACAAAGCCGTGCGCAGCCGTTTAAAAGCCCCTCACGATCGAGTATAATCGCGGGTTTGGTTTATTCCCATTCATCTTAGTCCTAGGGATCAGCGCTATGAGCAATGAGTGCAAGGTGGACTGCGGCCGGCGACGTCTCGTCGTTGCGACCGCGGCCGTAGGGGGCGTTGGAGCGGTTGCGGCGCTCGTGCCGTTCGTGTCCAGCATGTTGCCTTCGGAGCGGGCCAAGGCGGCCGGTGCTCCGGTCGAGGTCGATATCAGCAAGCTTGAGCCGGGTCAGATGATGACTGTCGAATGGCGCGGCAAGCCGGTCTGGATCATCAATCGCAACAAGGAAATGCTCGAAACCTTGCCCAAGCTTGCGGACCAGATGGCCGATCCCAACTCGGACAAGAAGATGCAGCCCGACTACTGCAAGAACGAGACGCGCTCGATCAAGCCCGAAATCATGGTTACCGTCGGCATCTGCACCCACCTCGGCTGCTCGCCGTCGTCCAAGTTCAAGAAAGGCTCCGAAGAAGGCATGTCGAGCGACTGGCTGGGCGGCTTCCTCTGCCCGTGCCACGGCTCCACCTTCGACTTCGCCGGCCGCGTCTACAAGGCCAAACCGGCTCCGGACAACCTGGAAGTTCCGCCGCACTACTACATCACCGACAGCCGCATCCTGATCGGTGAAGACAAGAAGGGGGCCTAAACCATGGCGAACACCAACTTCGAAAAGTACAAGTCGGACGGCTCGATCGGTGGCAACGTTCTGGAGTGGGTCGATGCCCGCTTCCCCGCCACCGCCATGTGGAAGGGCCATCTCTCCGAATACTACGCACCGAAGAACTTCAACTTCTGGTATTTCTTCGGCTCGCTGGCACTGCTCGTTCTGGTCATCCAGATCGTCACCGGCATCTTCCTCGTCATGCACTACAAGCCGGATGCCTCGCTGAACGCCAACGGCGTCCCGGTGGCCTTCGCCTCCGTCGAGTACATCATGCGCGATGTGCCGTGGGGCTGGATGATCCGCTACATGCACTCCACCGGTGCCTCGGCGTTCTTCATCGTCGTCTACCTGCACATGTTCCGTGGCCTGATGTACGGCTCGTACCGCAAGCCGCGCGAACTGACCTGGCTGTTCGGCGTCGGCATCTTCCTGTGCCTGATGGGCGAAGCCTTCTTCGGCTACCTCCTGCCGTGGGGTCAGATGTCGTTCTGGGGTGCGCAGGTCATCGTCAACCTCTTCTCCGCCATCCCGTTCATCGGCGAGCCGCTGTCGGTCTGGCTGCGTGGTGACTTCGTCATCGGCGACGCGACCCTGAACCGCTTCTTCTCGTTCCACGTCATCGCCTTCCCGCTGGTGCTGATCGGCCTCATCGCCGCCCACATCCTGGCGCTGCACGAAACCGGTTCCAACAACCCGGACGGTGTCGAGATCAAGGCCAAGAAGGACGAAAAGGGCAACCCGCTCGACGGCATCCCGTTCCATCCGTACTACACGGTCAAGGACATCGTCGGCGTCGTCGTCTTCCTGATGGCCTTCTCGGCGATCATGTTCTTCACGCCGGAAGGTGGTGGCTACTTCCTTGAGCGCCCCAACTTCTACCCGGCCGACCCGCTGAAGACGCCGCCGCACATTGCTCCGGTCTGGTACTTCACGCCGTTCTACTCGATCCTGCGTGCCGTCGTCTGGCCGATCTTCGGCATCGACGCCAAGTTCTGGGGCGTGGTCGCGATGGGCGCCTCGGTCGTCATCTTCGCCTTCCTGCCCTGGCTCGACCGCAGCCCGGTCAAGTCGATCCGCTACCGCGGCCCGATCTACAAGACCTTCCTGACGCTGTTCGTGATCTCCTTCTTCATCCTCGGCTACCTCGGCACGCAGTCGCCGTCGTACTGGGGCGAGAAGATCTCGCAGCTGTGCAGCCTGATCTACTTCGGCTTCTTCCTGCTGATGCCGTGGTACTCGAAGGTCGACAAGTTCCGGCCGGCGCCGGATCGGGTCACGATGTAAGGGGATGGATAACATGAAAAAAATTCTCGTCGCACTGCTCTTCGCACCGCTGATGGCCTTCGCCGCCGGTGGTTCGGTGCACCTCGACAAATGGCCGGGCTCCGTTTCCGACAAGCCCGCGCTGCAGAACGGTGCCAAGCTGTTCGTGAACTACTGCCTGAACTGCCACGGTGCCTCCTATCTGCGCTACAACAAGCTCACCGAAATCGGTCTCACCGAGCAGCAGATCAAGGACAACCTGATGTTCACCGCCGAGAAGATCGGCGAGCCGATGCGCGTTGCCGCGCGTGCGGAAGAGCAGAAGGTGTGGTTCGGCGCCGCGCCTCCCGACCTGACCGTCATCGCACGTGCCCGCGGCTCGGCCGACGGTTCCGGTGCCGACTGGCTCTATACCTACCTGCGCCAGTTCTATCGTGACGAAAAGCGTCCGACCGGCTGGAACAACGTCGCCTTCGAGAATGTCGGCATGCCGCACATCCTCTGGGAACTCCAGGGCGAGCAGGTGATGAATCCCGAGACGCACAAGCTCGAACTCTCCGTTCCCGGCAAGCTGTCGCCGAAGGAATACGACCAGGCTGTCTCCGACCTCGTCGGCTTCATGGTCTGGATGGGCGAGCCGATGCAGGAACAGCGCAAGCAGCTCGGCTGGATCGTCCTCGCTTTCCTCGCCGTGCTCTTCGTCTTCGCCTACCGGCTGAAGAAAGAATACTGGAAAGACATTCACTAAGCGTCTGATCCAGATTGCGGCATCGCCGGCGCGGGAAGTCCCCGTGCCGAAGCGATGCCGATTCGTTTTCTGAGGGCAACCAAAAATGATGAACCTCTACTCCGGAACCACCTGTCCTTTCAGCCACCGCTGCCGCATCGTCCTGTACGAAAAGGGCATGGATTTCCAGGTGATCGACGTCGACCTGTTCAACAAGCCGGAAGACATCGCCGTCATCAACCCCTACAACCGCGTGCCGGTGCTGGTCGAGCGCGACCTCATCCTGTACGAACCGAACATCATCAACGAGTACATCGACGAGCGCTTCCCGCATCCGCAGCTGATGCCGGCCGACCCGATCATGCGCGCCAAGGCCCGCCAGCTGCTCTCCGGCATGGAGCGCGAGATCTTCGCCCACATCGAGTCGCTGGAAAAGAACAGCAAGACTGCCGACAAGGCGCGTCAGGTCATCCGTGAGCGTCTGATCGAGCTGGCACCGATCTTCACCAAGCAGAAGCACATGCTCGGTGACGAGTTCTCGATGCTCGACGTCGCCATCGCCCCGCTGCTGTGGCGCCTGGACCATTACGGCATCGACCTCGGCAAGCAGGCTGCACCGCTGATGAAGTACGCCGAGCGCATCTTCTCGCGCCAGGGCTTCATCGACGCCCTGACGCCGCCGGAAAAGGTGATGCGCCGCTAAGGAAGAAACGCAGGCGGCGTATCCCGCAGCCTGCCTTCCCGAACGACCTGAACTGCCCGCCACTGTCCGTTGTGAGCCTGCCCCCGACCAAACCCTACCTTGTCCGCGCCATTCACGAATGGTGCTGCGACAACGGTTTCACGCCCTACCTCGCCGTCGCCGTCGACGCCAATACGCGCGTGCCGATCGAATTCGTCCGCGACGGGCAGATCGTCCTCAACATCAGCACCGACGCCACGAACCGCCTGCGTCTCGGCAACGACTTCATCGAATTCCAGGCCCGCTTCGGCGGCGTTGCGCGCGACATCAGCGTCCCGCTCGCCAACGTCGCCGCCATCTATGCCCGCGAGAACGGCGCCGGTATGGCCTTCGATCTGGAAAGCGAAGCAGCCGCCGGCGAGAACGCCGCCCAGTCGCCCGCTGCGCCCGAGCCGGAACCCGAACCGACGCCGCCGACGCGTCCGCGCCTGCAGCGCATCAAGTAGGCAGCGAGCACAGTTCGTCGCCGGCTGGCCCTGCTGTCCAGCCTGCCGCCTCTGCGGTCATTCCCCTCACCGATACCGCACCTCCGCACCACGCTGACGCATCCGGGTTCGTGCGCGCACCACGACAAGGCGCAGTCATCCCGGGATTCCGCCCATTCACACGCAAGTGACTGATTATCAAGCGTGGCATGTCTGTTGCTGAACTCCCCCGCAGGAGCGATACAGACATGAAAACCGAAACCCGATCCACCTGCTGTTACTGCGGTACCGGCTGCGGCGTCGTCATCGAAAGCGAAGCCGGGCGCATCACCCGCGTGCGCGGGGACGAAAAACACCCCGCCAACTTCGGCCGACTCTGCGCCAAGGGCGCCTCCCTCGCCGACTCCGCCCGTCCCGATTACCGCCTGCTGCATCCCCGCCTGCGCAATGCCCGCGAGCTTCCGTTGCGCGACGTGAGCTGGAATGCAGCACTCGATCATGCCGCCACTCGCTTCGCCGACACCATCCGCGCGCACGGCCCGGATTCCGTCGCTTTCTACCTCGCCGGCCAGCTGCTCACCGAGGACTACTACGTCTTCAACAAACTGGCCAAGGGGCTGATCGGCACCAACAACCTTGATACCAACTCCCGCCTGTGCATGTCGTCCGCCGTCGCCGGCTACAAGCAGACGCTGGGCGCCGATGCCCCGCCGTGCGCCTACGAGGACATCGATCACGCCGAATGCATCCTCATCGCCGGCGCCAATCCCGCCGTCGCCCATCCGATCGTCTATCGCCGTATCGAGGATGCCAAGGCCGCCAACCCCGCGCTCCGCGTCATCGTCATCGATCCCCGCCGCAGCGAAAGCTGCGCCATCGCCGACCTCCACCTGCCCCTCAAGCCCGGCAGCGACATCGCGCTGCTCAACGCCATGCTGCACGTCCTGCTCAAGGAAGGGCTGGTCGATCGCGACTACATCGCCGCCCACACCGAAGGCTTCGAAGCGCTGGAAAAGCTCGTCGAACGCTACACCCCGGCCATGGCTGCCGAACTCACCGGGCTCGATCCCGAAGCCATCGTCCTCGCCGCCCGCTGGTTCGGCACCGCCGGCAGTGCGCTCTCGCTCTACTGCCAGGGCCTCAACCAGAGCTGGCACGGCACCCACAACAACGCGGCGATCGTGCACCTGCACCTCGCCACCGCCCATATCGGCAAGCCCGGCAGCGGCCCCTTTTCGCTCACCGGCCAGCCGAACGCAATGGGCGGGCGCGAGGTCGGCGGTCTCTCCAACCTGCTGTCGGCGCACCGCGACCTCGCCAACCCGGCGCATCGCGCCGAGATGGCGCGCTTGTGGGGCGTCCCCTATGTGCCGCCGAAGCCCGGGAAACCTGCTGTCGAGCTCTTCCGTGCACTGAAGAGCGGCGAGATCAAGGCCGTCTGGATCGCCTGCACCAACCCGGCGCAATCGATGCCCGATGTCGCCGAAGTGCGCGCCGCGCTCGACGCCGCCGAGTTCGTCGTGCTGCAGGAGGCCTACGGCAACACCGACACCGCCGCCTACGCCGACATGCTGCTGCCCGCCACCTCCTGGGGCGAGAAGGAGGGCACCGTCACCAACTCCGAACGCTGCATCTCGCGCGTTCGTGCCGCCGTGCCGCCGCCGGGAGAAGCCCGCCACGACTGGCAGATCGCGCTCGACTTCGCCCACCGGCTCGCGGTCGAACTGCATGGCGAAAGCCTCGGCCGTCCGCTCGCCGAAAAGCTCTTCCCCTACACCACGCCGGAGTCGATCCACGCCGAGCACCGCGCCACGACGCGCGGTCGCGACCTCGACATCAGCGGCCTCTCCTACCACCTGCTGGAAACCGCGGGCCCGCAGCAGTGGCCGTACCCCGAAGGTGCCAGCAGCGGCGCCGTGCGCCTCTACGCCGACGGTCGCTTCCCGACGCCTTCCGGACGTGCCCGCTTCGTTCCCGTCGACCACAAGCCCTCCGCCGAACTCACCGATGCCGAGCGGCCGATCAGCCTCCTCTCCGGCCGCCTGCTCGAACAGTGGCACGGCATGAGCCGCACCGGGACCGTCCCCCGCCTGTTCAACGGCGAGAGCGAACCGCTGCTCAAGATGAACGCCTGCGACCTGCGCCACCGCCAGCTCGAACCTGGCGACCTCGCCCGCGTCAGCAACGGCCGCGGCCAGATCATCGTCCGTGTCGACGCCGACGAAGGCATGCCGCGCGGCCGCGCCTGGCTGCCGATGCACTGGGGCACCCAGTTCATGAACGGCTACGGCGCCAACGCCCTGACCCCGGCCGCCACCGACCCGTACTCCTTCCAGCCCGAGCTCAAGCATGCCGCGGTGGCCGTCGACAAGGCCGAGCTGCCGTGGTCGCTCGCCGTCCTTCGCCACAGCGACGAATCCTCGCCCACCGACAACGCCCTCGCGCTGCAGGAACGCATCCGCCCGCTGCTGCGCCGCTTCCCCCATGCCACCGTCGGCCTCTACGGCAACCGCGAACCGCTGGTCGTCTTCCGCGCGGCCGATACCTCCGCGCCCTCAGCCGAACTTCTCGCCGAGATCGATGCCCTCTTCGGCATGGCAGGGGAGGAGGGCTGCATCCGCTACGCCGACGCCAACCGGCAGGTCGACAAGAAGGCGCTCGCCCGCGACGGCCGCCTGCTCGGCGTCCGCCTCTCCGGCGAGACCCTGGCGATGGCCTGGCTCAAGGATGCGATGGCCGACGGCAGCATCGATTCCACCCTGATCCGCTTCGCCCTCGCACCGCTGGCGCAGGCGCCGAAGCAGGCCGCGCCGCGCTCGCCGCTCGTCTGCAAATGCGCTGGCGTCAGCGAGGCCCAGATCCAGCGTGCGCTCGCCGACGGCGCCACGTTCACCGGGCTTCAGGAAACGCTAAAATGCGGGACCTACTGCGGCGGCTGCCTGCCGGAGTTGAAGAAAATGGCTGCCGCCAAGGATGCGGTGCCGGTGTAAGAACCCCACGGAGACAAGAATGAGCTACGCCCATGTGATCAAGGAAATCGGCCGCGGTGCCGAGGGCTCGCGCGACATGTCGTGCGAGGAGGCGCAACAGCTCTACGGCGCGATGCTCGACGGCGGTGTCCCCGACCTCGAACTCGGCGCCATCCTCATCGCCCTGCGCATGAAGGGCGAATCCACCGACGAGATGATCGGCTTCCTCACGGCCGCCAACGAGCGCACCCATGCGCTGCAGGTCCAGCACGGCGGGCCACGGCCGGTCGTCATCCCCAGCTACAACGGCGCGCGCAAGAGCGCCAACCTGACCCCGCTGCTGGCCATGCTGCTGCAGCGCTTCGGCGTGCCGGTGGTGGTCCATGGCCTGCTCGAAGGCTATGGCCGCGTCACCAGCGGTCACGTCTTCCGCGAGCTCGGCATCATGCCCTCCGGCTCCCGCCAGCAGGCCCAGCAGGCTCTCGACGAACGCGGGCTCGCCTTCGTCCCGCTGCCGGCCATCGCCGCCGGACTCGCCAACCTGCTCTCGCTGCGCGCACGCATGGGGGTGCGCAACAGCGCCCACAGCCTGGTCAAGATGCTCGATCCCTTCCGCGGCGAAGGCGTCATCCTCGCCGCTGCCACCCACCCGGCCTACATGGACACCATGCGCGACGTCCTCGGCGCCCGCCAGGCGCACGCGCTGCTGCTGCGCGCCACCGAGGGCGAACCCTTCGCCAACCCCAAGCGCCGGCCGCGCATCGAACACCTGCACGACGGCCTCTGCGACACCCTCTTCGAATCCGAGCACGACAGCCTGAAAGTGCTGCCGCACCTGCCCGAGGAGCCCGATGCGGCGACCACGGCGGCATGGACGCGCAAGGTGCTCGACGGCCACATGCCCTTGCCGCAGCCCATCGCCAACCAGCTCGCCGCCTGCCTCCACGCCTGCGGTTACGCTGCCGACTTCAACGAAGCCAAGGCCATCGTCGCCGTCGAGAATAACGGCCACACCGCCGTCATCGTCTGAGAGCTTATGAATAAATCTACTGCGCGATCCGATTGCTTCGTTGGGCCAGGAAGGGGCGGGGGCCCCTTCTATTCCCCCGTGTCGCTCCTCGCCTATCCACTTGATATGTCTCGTCGCTGCGCTCCGTCCGCCTCGCACTCGGATCGCTCGCTACGATTTCTTCACAAGCTCTGAGTGCCGCACGCCGGCCCGGCAGGCCGGCTCCGTGCGCAACCGTCACGACCATCCTGACCAACCCCGGCGACCGGCCCCTGCCGGTCGCCGGCGCTTGACCCTGACCTGAAGCTGGGGGTAAAACACTCCCACCTCAGTTCGATATTTCATCCCCTTGCACTCAGCGCCTGCCGCACGGCTCCCGGATTCCACGACACCCTCATGAACATGCCGGACCGTCACCTCTGGCAGCGCTTCCTCGCCATTGCCTTGCCCTTCTGGCGCGAGGACGAAAAATGGAAGGCGCGCGGCCTGCTCGCGCTGCTCGTCCTGCTGCTGCTCGGCCAGACCGAATTCGCCGTCCTCTTCATCAAGCAGACCGGCGAATTCACCTCCGCGCTCGCCGCCCGCGACGAAGCCCGCTTCTGGAACGCCATCAAGTTCTGCCTGCTCCTGCTCATCGCCGCCGTACCCATCTACGCCTTCTACTACTTCGTCCGCGACAAGCTCGGCATCCACTGGCGGCGCTGGCTGACCAACCGCTTCCTGAAAAGCTACTTCAGCCACCGCCACTTCTACGAACTCAACGCCAACGCCCTCATCGACAACCCCGACCAGCGGGTGGCGGAAGACATCAACACCTTCACCCAGCGCTCGCTCTACTTCCTGCTCATCATCATCAGCTCCACGCTGCAGCTGTTCGTCTTCAGCGCCGTGCTCTGGACCATCTCCCACGAGCTCGTCTACTTCCTCATCTTCTACGCCATCGCCGGCACCGCGATCACCATCTTCGTCTTCGGCAAGGTGCTGATCGGGCTCAACTTCTACCAGCTGCGGCGCGAGGCCGACTTCCGCTTCAGCCTCGTGCGCGTGCGCGAGAACGCCGAATCGATCGCCTTCTACCGCGGCGAAGCGCAGGAGCTGAAGCAGGTGAACGGGCGCTTCACCGAAGCCTTCAACAACTACAACCGCCTCATCCGCAGCCAGCTCTCGCTCAACTTCTTCCAGCACGCCTACAACCTGCTGACCATCGTCATCCCCAGCGCCATCATCGCCCCGCGCGTGCTCTCCGGCGAGCTCGAAGTCGGCAGCGCCGTCCAGGCCGCCGGCGCCTTCGCCGCCGTCCTCAGCGCCATCTCGCTGATCGTCGAGAACTTCGAAGGACTCAGCCGCTTCGCCGCCGGCATCGACCGCCTCAACACGCTGGACAAGGTGCTGCCCCGCGAACCGGCGCCGATCGACAGCGGCAAGCCGGTCATCCGTTCGCTCGAATCCACCCGCTTCGCGCTCGAACACGTCACGCTGCAGACGCCCCGCTACGAGCGGACGCTGGTCAGCGACCTGTCGCTCAGCATCGACCCCGGGCAGAGCCTGATGATCGTCGGCGAGAGCGGCAGCGGCAAAAGCTCGCTGCTGCGCGGCATCGCCGGCCTCTGGTACGCCGGCAGCGGCACCATCTACCGGCCGCCGATCGACGACATCCTGTTCCTGCCGCAATCGCCGTACATGCTGCTCGGCACGCTGCGCGCCCAGCTGCTCTACCCGAACCAGACGCAGACGCTGAGCGACGCCGAACTGCAGCGCCTGCTCGAACAGGTCAACCTACCCGACCTCATCGACCGCTTCGGCGGTCTCGATGTCGAACGGGACTGGGAAAAGCTGCTCTCCTTCGGCGAGCGCCAGCGCCTCGCCTTCGCCCGCGCCCTGCTGGCGCGCCCCCGCTTCGCGATTCTCGACGAAGCCACCAGCGCCCTCGACGTCCCCAACGAAGACCGCCTCTACCGGCTCCTCGTCGAATCCGGAACCACGCTGGTCAGCGTCGGCCACCGGGTCAACATCCTCAAGTACCACGCCCAGGTTCTCGAACTCACCGGCGACAGCGCCTGGCGAGTGCAGCCGGCGGCCACCTACCGCTGGGCGCAGTAAGCGGGGCTGCAAGCAACCGGCTGCATCGGTCGTGCATGGTGCGCGCATGGTGCGTGCTGCCGCACCGGCTTTGGGTGCAGCGCACCACGCGCGTGCATCACGGCATGAGTAGAATCCGCTCAACCCAATAAAAACAGTCGCTTGCGTGCTTGGCACGGCTGTTGCGATACCAGTGCTGGAAATCTCAACGCACTGGAGTCGCAAGATGAGCAAGCCCAAACTGGTGATGGTCGGCAACGGCATGGCCGGGGTCCGCACGCTGGAAGAACTTTTCAAGATCGCGCCGGAGATGTACGACGTCACCGTCTTCGGCGCCGAGCCGCACCCCAACTACAACCGCATCCTGCTCTCGCCGGTGCTCGCCGGCGAAATGAAGGTGCAGGACATCATCCTCAACGACCACGACTGGTACCGCGAGAACAAGGTCAACCTGCACCTCGGCAAGAAGGTGGCGAAGATCGACCGCGTCAGACGCGTGGTCGTCGCCGAGGACGGCACCGAGGAAGCCTACGACCGCCTGCTGCTCGCCACCGGCTCGACGCCCTTCATGCTGCCGGTGCCCGGCAACAACCTCGAAGGCGTCATCGGCTACCGCGACATCGCCGATACCGACGCGATGATCGAGGCCGCCAAGCGCTACAAGCACGCAGTGGTCATCGGCGGCGGCCTGCTCGGGCTGGAAGCCGCCAACGGCCTCAAGCTGCGCGGCATGGACGTCACCGTCGTGCACATCGGCCCGTGGCTGCTCGAACGCCAGCTCGACGAAGTCGCCGGCAAGATGCTGCAGAAGTCGCTCGAAGACCGCGGCCTCACCTTCCTGCTCGAAAAACACACCGAGGCGCTGATCCCCGGTGAATCCGGCCGCGTCGCCGCCATCCGCTTCAAGGACGGCATGCAGATCCCGGCCGAACTGGTGGTGATGGCCGCCGGCATTCGCCCGAACACCTCGCTGGCCGAAGTCTCCGGCATCTACTGCAACCGCGGCATCGTGGTGAACGACACGCTGCAGACCTACGACCCGAAGATCTACGCCGTCGGCGAATGCGTCGCCCACCGCGGCATCGCCTACGGCCTGGTCGCGCCGCTGTTCGAGCAGGCCAAGGTCGCGGCGAACCACCTCGCCAACTACGGCATCGGCCGCTACACCGGCTCGGTCACCTCGACCAAGCTCAAGGTCACCGGCATCGATCTGTTCTCTGCCGGCAACTACATGGGCGGCAAGGTGAGCGAAGGCTTCGAGGAAATCCTGCTCAACGATCCCGCCGGCGGCGTGTACAAGAAGCTGGTGATCAAGGACAACAAGCTGGTTGGCGGCGTGCTCTACGGCGACACCGCCGACGGCCCGTGGTACTTCCAGCTGCTGAAGGACGGCAAGGACATCCGCGAGATCCGCGACCACCTGCTGTTCGGCCAGAGCATGGTCGGCGACGTCGGCCATCAAGGCCAGTCGAAGGCGGCGTCGATGAGCGACGACGCCGAAGTCTGCGGCTGCAACGGCGTCAAGAAAGGCACCATCGTCCGCGCCATCAAGGAGAAGGGCCTGTTCACGCTCGACGAGGTGAAGAAGCACACCAAGGCGGCGTCCTCCTGCGGCTCCTGCTCCGGCCTCTGCGAGCAGATTCTCGCCTCCACGCTGGGCGGCGCCTACCAGGCCACGGCCTCGGACAAGAAGCCGCTGTGCGCCTGCACCGACCACTCGCACAAGGACGTGCGCGAGGCCATCCTCGCGAAGCACCTGACCACCAAGGAAGCGGTGTTCGAGGCGATGGAGTGGAAGACCCCGAACGGCTGCGACAAGTGCCGCCCGGCGGTGAACTACTACCTGATCTCCACCTTCCCGCACGAGTCGAAGGACGACCCGCAGTCACGCTTCATCAACGAGCGCGCGCACGCCAACATCCAGAAGGACGGCACCTACTCGGTGGTGCCGCGCATGTGGGGCGGGCTGACGACGCCGGCCGAGCTGCGCGCCATCGCCGACGCGGCGGAGAAGTACAAGGTGCCGACCGTCAAGGTGACCGGCGGCCAGCGCATCGACCTGCTCGGCGTGAAGAAGGAGGACCTGCCGAAGATCTGGGCCGACCTCGGCGCCGCCGGCATGGTTTCCGGCCACGCCTACGGCAAGTCGATCCGCACCGTGAAGACCTGCGTCGGCATGGAGCACTGCCGCTTCGGCACGCAGCTGGCGATGGACCTGGGCGTCAAGCTGGAGAAGATGCTGTTCGACATGTACGCGCCGCACAAGGTCAAGCTCGCCGTCTCCGGCTGCCCGCGCAACTG
>VFQM010002167.1_pt1 | contig 15211 bp, 17 predicted proteins | sample 3512391 | NCBI WGS metagenome assembly VFQM01 (sample SAMN10412369, study PRJNA504923) | tailings metagenome | isolation source: Replicate 1 from Balatoc abandoned mine | place: Philippines
ATGACGAAGACGATGACGACGAACAGTGCCACGCCACGCTGGCGCACGGCAACGGGTGGCAAGGGTTGCCCGTGGCCGCAATGGGCTGCGGGGCGGAGGGCGTCGGGGCGCGGACTGTGTGGCATGAGGGAAAATTTGCAGTGTTTTCGGGGCGCGTGCATCAGACCAGCCCCTGGCTGCGCAACTGGAAGGTGTTGCGGAACAGTAGGTGCATGCGGTTCTTGCGATCGCCGGTGAGGGTGGTCATGTTCACACTGGTGCCGGAGCAGTCGGTGTAGCTACTGCCTGCGGGCATGTCGATGGGTTCGCTGCCATAGAGCACCAAGCAAACTTGCACGCCCTGTACCTGGCGCCATGCTGGGTCGGTTGCGGCGGCGGGCATGTCGCTTCCTTTGGTGTATTGCACCTTGGTCCCGGCAGCATCGGTGGTTTGCACCATGTAGACAACCTGGAATTGCGCGACGTTTTGCGCGATTGGTTGAGCCGAGGCACCGTTGCCGCCGCATCGCAGTTCGTTTTTGGCACTGTTAAAAGTGAAGATGCTTTCGACCCGCTGATCGGTGCTGCTATTGCCCGGGGCACCGACACAGTTGCGTGCCAGATAGTCAGTGCCGAATGTGGCAGGGGTGGAGGCGGCGGCTTCTGTGCCTGCGACCATGAAAACGTTGTCTGGGTAGCGCCTGAATCCGGTGGTTACGGTGTCACTGGCGCCCGCGAGGGTGCTTTCCTGCTCGAAGCTGTTTCCGCTGCCTACTTTGTCGGCCTTGATTTCAAATGCCACGGGGCTCAGTACGTCGGTGCTGGTGCCTCCAGCGGGGTCGGGGTTCAGGTACAGCGAGCCGGTTTGGCGCAGTTGTTGGCCAATGACTCGCAGGATGTAGGCACCCTGTTGCTGGATGCCGCTGGCGTCACTGACTGTGCCAGAGATGCCGCGCGAAACTATCAGCGCGCCCATGGCTACCGCGACGACCAGCAGTCCGATGGACAGGCCGACCATCATCTCGATCAGCGTTACGCCGCGTTGCCGGAGGGATGTTTGAAGGATTTTCATGATGTAGAGCCCACCGGATAAGCGCTAGATGCTATGGTTTTTGAGAGCATGGGGTGGCCTTCGTTACGAGCAATAGAGCATCTTTGTGCCGCTGCCATCGTCGTAGGGCGCGCAGCGGGCAGCAACCGGGATGTATTGCAGGTGGCAGGTTTTGTCGGCGGGGCAGGCGTTGGTGGTGTCGGTGCCTGAAGTAAAGGTGCCGTCGGCGGCGCGGAACATGCTCGCGTCGATATCGTCGGTTTTGGTGCCAGCGCGCTCGTTTTCACGCCAAGCGATGATTACGCCGAGCTGGCGGCGGTTGGTCTCAGCGGTTTCGCCGGGGGCGAGAAAGATGCTCGCCTGAGCACCCGGAAGTGTTTGCTCAACCGTTGTTTTCCATTGCTTCAGGTCGTACTTTGCTTGCTCAGCCGGGGTGCAGGTTGTGCTGGCGCAGTCGGATGCAGTCAGGGCGCTTCCCTTCGTGTCGTAACCAGACTCGTAGTCTTTGAGGCTCAGTAGTGCGTTGGGGCTGACCTTCATGCGCTCGCTCAAGTCCTCAATGAGGCGGATGGCCTGTGCGCGGCGCACGGAGGTTTGGGTATCCGTCAGCGTGCGCATCTGCATGCCCAGAATGCCCAGAATGCCCAGTGCGGCGATGACGATGGCGACCAGCGATTCGATCAGCGTGATGCCGCGCTGGCTTGGGTTGGATGTGTTCTGCATGTGTTTTAGCCGGAGGTGCATGGGAGATCGGTAATGACTCTGATACGCCCCCCGGAGCTCATGCAGACGCCGCGGGCGGCAGGGTCGGAGAGGTTTTTGTTCAGCGGTACCAGGCTGAAGCCCAGCCAGGTGCCATCGACCAAGCCCCAGCGGTTGAGTTTGATGTTGGCGCCGCCGCTGGTGCGCGTGACTTCTATGTTCGGTGGTGTGGCGAAACGCTGTAGAAGTTCTTCGCCCGAGTCTTGTGCGCCATTGCCATTCGTGTCCACAAAGACGAACCAGCCACAGTCCCAACTGTTGGTGCCGGATGCCAGCGCGCAACCGTTGGAGCCTGTGGGTTCTTTTCGGATGGTGATGTTGCCCCCACGTTTGATGGCTTCAGAACGCGCGAAGTACAGTGTGGATTGCAGTCCTTCCACCGCTTGTCGCACGCGCCAACGCTCGATCAGGGGTGTGAAGCTGGGTGCCGCTATCGCCGCCAGCACGGCAATGATGGCTACTACCACCATGACTTCAAGTAGCGTAAAACCACGCGCTTGCCGATGGGGACGAGTGCGTGGCGGCAGGTGCGTGGCGCAGTGAGCAGACAAAAAGAAAGGCATGTAACCCATGGTAGTGGGCAGATGCCTGTTGACCAGCGTGCGCGGATGAGTGGCGGGGTCGACCCGACCAGTGGTTAACTGGACGTAGTTTGCGCGTCGATTCAGCGCCGCGTGTACCCCAGGCACGCCCCCGCATTCGGCAACCCTTTGCATTCCCTGTACAGGCGCCGGTCGCGCTCGGCGGTGCTTTCTTCTGATGGGCTGCGCTGGTGCTTCACTTTGATGGAGCCCTTCTTTTTGGTGGGGGTGCTGGCCCCTGTTTCGGCGGCACCCTTTTGGGGCGCGGCCTGCGCGCTGGGGGAGGGCGCCAGCAGGCCCAGTGCTATGCAGGCACACAGGATGGCGGCGGCGCCTGTACCGCCTGTGCCTTGGGTGCGTGGGTTGTGCAGGCTTTTGTCGCAATTGTTGCTATGCATGAGTGCTCCATGGCTGGCAGGTTGGTTGGGTGGTCTGCGGTCGGCATCCTTTACGATGCGGCGTTGTCATTTTCCACGCCCATCCTGCCATGCGCCAAGCTCTGCTGAACCTCGAAGAATCCCGTATCCGTGAAGTCGCCAACGCTGGCATGGGGCGCAGCGATGTGCTGGCCTTCTGGTTTGGCGAGAGTGACGAGGGCACGCCCGATGTGGTGCGCCAGGCGGCTATCGACTCGCTGCAGCGCGGCGAAACGTTTTATGCGCACAACCTGGGCTTGCCCGAGTTGCGCGCCGAAGTGGCGGCTTACACCAGCCGGCTGCACCGGCCTGTGGGCGCTGACCGCATTGCCATCACGTCGGGCGGCGTCAATGCGCTGATGCTGGCGGTGCAGGCGCTGGTGGATGCGGGCGATGAGGTGGTTGCCGTCACGCCCGTGTGGCCCAACCTGACGGCGCAGCCCGTGGTCATGGGGCGAATTTACGCTGCGTTGCGCTGCGCCCCCAGCCGGGCGGCGCCTGGGCGCTGGACATGGCTGAGTTGCTGGCCGCCATTACGCCAGCTACCAAGCTGCTGGTGGTGAATGCGCCCAATAATCCCACAGGCTGGACCCTGACGGCGCAAGAGCAGCAAGCCATATTGGCGCATTGCCGTGCCACGGGCACCTGGATCTTGGCCGATGAGGTGTATGAACGCCTGTATTACGAGCCCACCGCCCATGGCTGTGCCCCCAGTTTTCTGGACCTGGCCGAGCCCGAAGACCGCCTGGTGGTGGCGCACAGCTTTTCCAAAAGCTTTTTGATGACGGGCTGGCGCCTGGGCTGGCTGGTGATGCCGCCGTCGATGACGCACCACATGGGTAAGCTGGTCGAGTTCAATACCTCGTGCGCCAGTGTTTTCACGCAGCGGGCCGGCATTGCCGCACTGCAGCATGCGGACGAGATCACGCCGCGTGTGGTGGCGCACCTGCAGCAGTGCCGCGACACCCTGGTGCCGCTGTTGCAGGCGCTGCCCGGCGTGGAGGTGGCCAGCGCGCGCGGTGGCATGTATGCGTACTTTCGCCTGCCGGGGCATGGTGATTCGCTGACCACCGCCAAACGCCTGGTGGCTGAAGCGGGGCTGGGCCTGGCGCCCGGCAACGCCTTTGGCGATGAGGCGCAGGGCTGGCTGCGCTGGTGCTTTGCCTCCAAAGACCCGCAGCGCCTGGTGCAGGGGGTGGGGCGGCTAAAAAACTGGCTCGGGTTATAATTTGCGGGTTTTGCACGGTGCAAGACGCACGCCAATGGCCGTTCCAGCCGCTGGCGCAAGTAAAAACTATTGACCTGCGGCATTGCTGCCGGTCTCCATCAAGGAAAAATCAATGATCGCATCCTCCATCAAGGCCGAAGTTGTCAAGGCCAATGCACGCGCTGCCAACGACACGGGTAGCCCAGAAGTGCAAGTGGCCCTGCTGACTGCACGCATCAACGAATTGACTCCTCACTTCAAGACCCACGCCAAAGACCACCACGGTCGTCGTGGCTTGCTGCGTATGGTCAGCCGTCGTCGCAAGCTGCTGGACTACCTCAAGGCCAAGGACGCTGACCGTTACACCGCGCTGATCGCCAAGTTGGGTCTGCGCAAGTAATCGTTATTGCATGCAAAAACGCCTGGGTTAGTTCGCTAGCTCAGGCGTTTTTTACTTCGGAGTGGCAAAACAGAGCGAAGCTGTGTCATTCCAACGAGATTGCATTTGCTGCCAAATGGGGCAGTCTCGCTGGAATGGCATCGTGTTCTGAATTCCGCTCCAGACCAAGCTGGTAAAGCGCTACCAGCTATTAAATTAGGAGCTAATAATGAGCATTTTCAACAAAGTCACCAAGTCTTTCCAGTGGGGCGACAAGACCGTCATCATGGAAACGGGCGAGATCGCCCGCCAGGCCTCCGGCGCCGTGCTGGTGAACATTGACGACACCGTGGTGCTGGCCACCGTGGTGGCTTCCAAGTCCGCCAAGCCTGGCCAAGACTTTTTCCCGCTGACGGTGGACTACATCGAGAAGACGTACGCCGCTGGCAAGATCCCCGGCAGCTTCTTCAAGCGCGAAGCCAAGCCCAGCGAACACGAAACCCTGACCAGCCGCCTGATCGACCGTCCGATCCGCCCGCTGTTCCCCGAAGGTTTCTTCAATGAAGTGCATGTGGTCGTCCACACGATCTCGTTGAACCCCGAAGTGGACGCTGACATTGCTGCCCTGATCGCCACCAGCGCAGCCCTGGCCATCTCTGGTATCCCGTTCAACGGCCCCATCGGTGCCGCCCGCGTGGGTTACATCAACGGCGAATACGTGCTGAACCCCGGCCAGACTGCGCGCAAGAACTCGCAGATGGATCTGGTGGTGGCTGGCACCGAAGCCGCTGTGCTGATGGTGGAATCCGAAGCCCAGCAGCTGTCCGAAGAAATCATGCTGGGCGCCGTGGTGTTCGGTCACGAGCAAGGCAACGTGGCCATCAACGCCATCCACGAACTGGTGCGCGACGCGGGCAAGCCCGTGTGGCAGTGGGAAGCGCCCGCCAAGGACGAAGCCCTGATCGCCAAGGTGGTGGCACTGGCCGACGACAAGCTGCGCGCTGCCTACCAGATCCGCAACAAGCAAGCCCGCACCCAAGCGTGCCGCGAAGCCTATGCCGCTGTGATGGCTGGCCTCAAGGCCGACGGCGTGGAGTTCGACTCCGTCAAGGTCGAAGGCATGCTGTTCGACATTGAAGCCAGCATCGTGCGCAGCCAGATCCTGGCAGGTGAGCCCCGTATCGACGGCCGCGACACCCGCACCGTGCGCCCCATCGAAATCCGCAACAGCGTGCTGCCCCGCGCCCACGGTTCGGCCCTGTTCACGCGTGGCGAAACCCAGGCGCTGGTCGTGACCACGCTGGGCACCGAGCGTGATGCACAGCGCATCGACGCGCTGGCTGGCGAGTACGAAGACCGCTTCATGATGCACTACAACATGCCTCCCTTCGCTACCGGCGAAGTGGGCCGCATGGGTTCGACCAAGCGCCGCGAAATCGGCCACGGCCGTCTGGCCAAGCGTGCTCTGGTGGCTGTGCTGCCAACCAAGGAAGAGTTCCCCTACACCATGCGTGTGGTGTCGGAAATCACCGAGTCCAATGGCTCCTCGTCGATGGCTTCGGTGTGCGGCGGCTGCCTGTCGCTGATGGATGCCGGCGTGCCGATGAAGGCGCATGTGGCGGGTATTGCCATGGGCCTGATCAAGGACGGCAACCGCTTTGCTGTGCTGACCGATATCTTGGGTGACGAAGATCACCTGGGCGACATGGACTTCAAGGTGGCAGGTACCACAGGTGGTATCACGGCCCTGCAGATGGACATCAAGATCCAGGGCATTACCAAAGAAATCATGCAGGTAGCACTGGCGCAGGCCAAGGAAGCGCGCATGCACATTCTGGGCAAGATGCAAGAGGCCATGGGTGAAGCCAAGACCGAAGTGTCGAACTTCGCGCCCAAGCTGTACACCATGAAGATCAACCCCGAGAAGATCCGTGACGTGATCGGCAAGGGCGGCGCCGTGATTCGTGCGCTGACCGAAGAAACCGGTTGCCAGATCAATATCGAGGAAGACGGCACTATCACCATCGCTGCGACTGAAGCCGCCAAGGCTGACGAAGCCAAGCGCCGCATCGAGCAGATCACGGCCGAGGTGGAAATTGGCAAGGTGTATGAAGGTCCTGTGACCAAGATCCTGGACTTTGGCGCGCTGATCAACTTGCTGCCCGGCAAGGACGGCCTGCTGCACATCAGCCAGATTGCCCACGAGCGCGTGGAAAAGGTGTCGGACTACTTGGCAGAAGGCCAGATCGTGAAGGTCAAGGTCATGGAAACCGACGAAAAGGGTCGTATCAAACTGTCGATGAAGGCGCTGGCAGAGCGTCCTGCTGGCGGTGGTGATCGCCCTGCGCCTGCAGAGCGCGGCGAGCGTGAGCCACGCCAAAGCCGAGAAGGTGGTCGCCAGTCGGCTGACCAGCAACAGCAGCAACAGCAATAAGGTCCGGCGGGTCTGCGGGCCCGCTAATGGATTAAATTGCTATTGAATTTGTAGCTGCCAGCGCTTTATCCACAAGCGCTGGCAGCTTAAATTGCTTTAAAGAGCTGAGACTTATGACAGAACGTTTGATGCGTGCTGTGGAGATTTCGTCCTTCGGTGCGCCCGACGTGCTCCGCCTCGGGCAGCGGCCTGTGCCCCAGCCGGGTGTGGGTGAACTGTTGATCCGTGTGGCGGCGAGCGGAATCAACAGGCCTGACGTATTGCAGCGCGCGGGGCACTATGCTCCACCGCCGGGTGCGTCTGACTTGCCTGGCCTGGAGGTTGCTGGCGTGATTGAGGCTGGCGACACGCAGGCTATGGCGTCTGCGGGTTTGAAGGTGGGTGACCGGGTCTGCGCTTTGGTGGCTGGCGGTGGGTATGCGCAGTGGTGTGTCGCGCCCGTCGGACAGTGCCTGCCGGTTCCGGCTGGGCTCAATGACATCGAAGCGGCTTCTTTGCCGGAAACATTCTTCACCGTGTGGAGCAATGTCTTCGACCGGGGGCGTCTGCAAGCGGGTGAATTTCTCCTGGTGCAAGGCGGGAGCAGCGGGATCGGTGTGACTGCTATCCAACTGGCCCGTGCGTGGGGCGCCACTGTGATTGTTACTGCGGGTAGTGACGAAAAATGCGCAGCCTGCATTGAGCTGGGTGCCTCACATGCCATCAACTACAAGACACAGGACTTTGTGGCGGAAGTCCAGCGAATCACCAATGGGCGTGGCGCGGATGTGGTGCTGGACATGGTCGCCGGTGACTATGTGGCGCGTGAGGTGGAGTGCCTCGCTGAAGATGGGCGGCTGGTCATCATTGCCGTGCAGGGCGGGGTGAAGAGCTCTTTCAATGCAGGGCTTGTGCTGCGCCGCCGGCTCACCATCACGGGCTCTACCCTGCGACCCAGGTCTGTAGAGTTCAAGGCCGCCATAGCGCAGTCTCTCCGTTCCCGGGTCTGGCCGCTCATTGAGCAGGGTAAGGTTCGTCCTGTCATCTACCAGACCTTTGATGCGGGTGATGCTGCGGCTGCTCATGCATTGATGGAATCCAATCAACACACTGGCAAGATTGTTTTGACGTGGTAAACATGAAAAAGAAACTGATCGCAGGCAACTGGAAGATGAATGGTGGCCTTGCTGCCAACGAAGCTCTGGTCAAGGGGCTCCTTGCAGGGCTTGGAACGCCTGCTTGCGATGTGGTCGTGGCGGTGCCTTCTCCCTATTTGGCGCAAGTCCAGGGGTTGCTGTCCGGTGCCAGCATCGCATTGGGTGCGCAAGATGTCTCGGCCTTTGCTTCTGGGGCTTATACCGGTGAAGTGTCGGCGGCGATGCTGAAGGATTTCGGCGTTCGTTACGCACTGGTGGGGCACTCTGAGCGTCGTCAGTACCATGGTGAAACAGATGCTGTGGTTGCAGAAAAAGCCCGCCAGGCGTTGGCATCCGGCATCACGCCCATTGTTTGTGTAGGCGAGACTCTGCAAGAGCGTGAGGCTGGTCAGACGGAGTCTGTGGTCAAGCGCCAGCTGGCTGCCGTGATCCATGTGAATGGCCATTGCATCAGCGAAATCGTGGTGGCCTACGAGCCTGTGTGGGCCATTGGCACGGGTCGTACTGCTTCGCCTGAACAGGCGCAACAAGTGCATGCTGTGCTGCGTGCGCAGTTGATGGCAGCTACCCCCCACGCGGATCGTGTTCGCGTGCTTTACGGCGGCAGCATGAACGCGGCGAATGCTGCCGAATTGCTTGCTCAGCCAGACATTGATGGCGGCCTCGTGGGAGGCGCCTCGTTGAAGGCGGAAGATTTTCTCAAGATCATCGCTGCAGCCCAGTGAGCTGAGCGCTAATAGCTATTAATTTAGGAGTGAACATGAGTGTTTTGGTGAACGTGATCCTGGCTGTACAAATCTTGGCTGCCTTGGGAATGATCGGTTTGATTCTGGTGCAGCACGGCAAGGGGGCAGACATGGGTGCTGCGTTCGGTAGCGGCTCGTCCGGCAGCTTGTTTGGTGCCAGCGGAAGCGCCAACTTCCTTTCCCGTACTACCGCCGTGCTGGCGGCCGTGTTTTTCATCACGACGCTGGCGCTGGCCTACTTTGGCAATTCGCGCCCGGCCAGCTCAGGCAGTGTTCTGGAAACCCCGGCCGCCGTCATCCCTGCCTCCGGAAGTGCTGCTGACGCAGTGCCTGCTGCCCCTGTCGCTCCAGCTTCTGGTGCTGCCCAGATTCCATCTAAATAATCTGCACTAAATTGGCTACCCTGATGCCTATCGAGGGTTTTCCGGGGTAGAATTCTGGATTGTTTGGAAAGCCAAAACCCTCGCGGTTCCTCATGCCATCCAAACATGCAACATCAGCCGTCGTGGTGAAATTGGTAGACACGCTATCTTGAGGGGGTAGTGGCGAAAGCTGTGCGAGTTCGAGTCTCGCCGACGGCACCAAAACAAAAGCCAGCCTGTGCACTTGTACAAGTCCCGCAGGTTTGGCTACAGCGGTGAGCATCCTCACGATGAACCTCGATCAGTACCTCCCCGTCCTTTTGTTCATCTTGGTTGGCATTGCCGTAGGCGTTGTCCCCTTGGTGCTTGGTTATGTGTTGGGCCCTAATCGCCCAGATGCAGCCAAAAACTCCCCTTATGAATGCGGCTTCGAAGCGTTTGAAGACGCTCGCATGAAGTTCGACGTGCGCTACTACCTGGTAGCCATTTTGTTCATTCTGTTTGATCTGGAAATTGCATTCCTCTTTCCCTGGGCGGTGACCCTGCATGAGGTGGGAATGACAGGCTTCGTAGCGGTCTCGATCTTCCTTGCCATTCTGGTTGTGGGCTTTGCCTACGAGTGGAAAAAAGGCGCGTTGGATTGGGAATGATCGAGCTTCAACAAGGACGAGTGCGATGATTGAAGGCGTGATGAAGGAAGGCTTTATCACCACGAGTTACGACTCGGTGGTGAATTGGGCCAAGACCGGTTCTTTGTGGCCCATGACGTTTGGCTTGGCTTGCTGTGCGGTGGAAATGATGCACGCCGCCGCTGCGCGTTATGACATTGGTCGATTTGGCGCGGAAGTGTTTCGTGCCAGCCCTCGTCAGTCGGATTTGATGATTGTTGCCGGAACCCTCTGCAACAAGATGGCTCCTGCGCTGCGCAAGGTGTACGACCAGATGTCCGAGCCGCGCTGGGTGCTCTCCATGGGCTCGTGTGCCAATGGTGGTGGTTACTACCACTACAGTTATTCAGTGGTGCGTGGCTGTGATCGCATCGTGCCTGTGGATGTTTATGTGCCTGGCTGCCCTCCAACAGCGGAAGCGCTGATTTACGGGATCATCCAGTTGCAGCAAAAAATCCGCCGCACCAATACGATCGCTCGCGCTTGAAGGGTTGATGATGACTGCTGTAGCCATTCGGCCTGAAGAGCTCAAAAAGAACATTGCCGCGGCCTTGGGTGCTAAGGCCCGTCAGGTCACGCTCGCCTTGGATGAGGTGACGGTGACGGTAGCTGCTGCGGACTACCTGGAGTCCATGCGTATCTTGCGTGACTCGGATGCATGCAAATTCGAGCAGTTGATTGACCTGTGTGGTGTGGACTATTCCACCTACGCAGATGCCGTTCAAGAAGGTCCGCGATATGCGGTGGTCTCCCATCTCTTGTCGGTCAGTCTGAACCAGCGTGTACGCGTCAAGGTGTTCTGTGCTGATGACGATTTTCCAATGGTGGCATCGGTGGCTGAGTTGTGGAACTCTGCCAACTGGTACGAGCGCGAGGCTTTCGATCTGTTTGGTATCGTGTTCGATGGTCACAATGACCTGCGTCGCATCTTGACCGACTATGGGTTTATCGGCCACCCCTTCCGCAAGGACTTCCCTTTGTCTGGCCATGTGGAAATGCGGTACGACGCCGAGCAACGCCGCGTGGTTTACGAGCCGGTATCCATCGAGCCGCGTGAAATCACGCCTCGCATCATTCGCGAAGACAAGTACGGAGGCCTGCACTGAGCTGCTTTGCGCTCATGTGAACCATCATGGCTGAAATCAAAAATTATTCCCTGAATTTTGGACCCCAGCACCCTGCGGCGCACGGTGTGTTGCGTTTGGTTCTGGAGCTGGACGGTGAGGTTGTTCAGCGTGCTGATCCGCACATCGGCTTGCTCCACCGCGCGACCGAGAAACTGGCTGAGCACAAGACGTTCATCCAGTCTTTGCCATACATGGACCGTCTGGACTATGTGTCCATGATGTGCAATGAGCACGCGTATTGCCTGGCCATCGAGAAGTTGCTCGGCATTGAGGTGCCTGTGCGTGCGCAGTACATCCGTGTGATGTTCTCGGAAATCACGCGTTTGCTGAATCACCTGATGTGGCTCGGCTCGCATGGTAATGATTGCGGCAGTTCTACCATCCTGATCTACACGTTCCGTGAACGTGAGGATCTTTTTGATATGTACGAGGCCGTTTCGGGCGCGCGCATGCATGCTGCGTACTTCCGTCCGGGTGGTGTGTACCGGGATCTTCCCGATACGATGCCCCAGTACAAAGTCAGCAAGATCAAGAACGCCAAAGCGCTGGAGGCGATGAATCAGAATCGCCAGGGTTCTTTGCTGGACTTCATCGACGATTTCACGAAGCGCTTCCCAGGCTGCGTGGATGAGTACGAAACTCTCCTGACTGACAACCGTATCTGGAAACAGCGTACGGTGGGTATTGGGGTCGTAAAGCCTGAGCGTGCTTTGAATCTGGGCATGACAGGGCCCATGCTGCGTGGCTCTGGTATCGCTTGGGATTTGCGCAAGACGCAGCCCTACGATGCTTACGATCGTGTCGATTTTGATATTCCGGTTGGCAAGACGGGTGACTGCTACGACCGATATCTGGTTCGCGTGCAGGAAATGCGCGAGTCCAATCGCATCATCAAGCAATGCGTGGATTGGTTGCGCGCCAACCCTGGGCCGGTCATCACTGACAACCACAAAGTTGCCGCCCCTTCGCGCGAATCCATGAAGTCCAACATGGAGGAGTTGATTCACCATTTCAAGCTGTTCACTGAAGGTTTCCACGTGCCTGAAGGCGAAGCCTATGCAGCGGTGGAGCATCCAAAGGGAGAGTTTGGTATCTACTTGGTGAGCGATGGCGCGAATAAGCCCTATCGTTTGAAGATCCGTGCCCCTGGTTTTGCGCACCTAGCCACGCTGGATGAAATGGCTCGGGGACACATGATTGCCGATGCGGTGGCGATCATTGGCACCATGGATATCGTGTTCGGAGAAATTGACCGATGATTACCGAAGCGACGTTGGCGCGATTCGCGCGCGAAGTGGCGAAGTACCCGGCAGACCAGAAGCAGTCTGCCGTGATGGCTTGCCTTTCCATCGTGCAGCAAGAGCAAGGCTATGTGAGTGCCGAGAGCGAAGCCGTGATCGCCGACTACCTGGGCATGCCCCAGATTGCGGTGCATGAAGTCACGACTTTCTACAACATGTACAACCAGCAACCTGTTGGCAAGTACAAGCTCAATGTCTGCACCAATTTGCCATGCCAACTGCGTGATGGTCAAAAGGCCCTGCGCCATCTGGAGCAGAAGCTCGGTGTTTCCATGGGCGAGACGACTGCGGATGGTTTGTTCACTTTGCAGCAGTGCGAGTGCCTGGGCGCTTGTGCCGATGCGCCAGTGATGCTGGTGAATGACCGCACCATGTGCAGTTTTATGGACAACGACAAACTAGACCAGTTGGTGGACGGTTTGCGTGCAGCGGAGGGCAAGCAATGACCACTGCCGCAGAAATTCTTTCGCAATTCAAGGCGACAGGTGTTCAGACCTGTTTCCATGATCGCCATATCAACCCGCAGATTTATGCAGGACTGAATGGCAGCAACTGGAGCATCAAGGATTACGAGGCTCGCGGTGGCTACCAGGCACTTCGTCGCATTCTGGGTAAGGACGGCGGAGAAGGCTTGACGCAAGATCAAGTGATCGCAACGGTCAAAGAGTCTGGCTTGCGTGGTCGTGGGGGTGCAGGTTTTCCTACGGGGCTCAAGTGGAGCTTCATGCCGCGCTCTTTCCCTGGTCAGAAGTATCTGGTTTGCAACTCGGACGAGGGTGAGCCTGGAACTTGCAAAGACCGCGATATCCTGCAATTCAATCCGCACATCGTGATTGAAGGCATGATCATTGCCGCCTATGCGATGGGCATCAGCGTGGGTTACAACTACATTCACGGTGAAATTTTCCAGTCTTACGAACGCTTCGAAGCGGCGCTGGAAGAGGCGCGTGCGGCGGGCTATTTGGGCGACGGCATCATGGGAAGCAACTTCAGCTTCCAGCTGCATGCGGCCCACGGTTTTGGAGCTTACATCTGCGGTGAAGAAACTGCGTTGTTGGAGTCCCTGGAAGGCAAGAAGGGACAGCCACGCTTCAAGCCTCCGTTTCCTGCGAGTTTTGGTTTGTACGGCAAGCCGACCACGATCAATAACACCGAGACATTTGCCGCTGTGCCATGGATCATCCGAAACGGCGGCGCAGCCTATCTGGAATGCGGCAAGCCAAACAACGGCGGCACCAAGATTTTCTCGGTGTCTGGCGATGTGGAGAATCCCGGAAACTACGAGATCCCCCTGGGAACCCCCTTCTCCAAATTGCTGGAGCTGGCGGGCGGCGTTCGTAAGGGACGTCAACTCAAGGCCGTGATTCCTGGTGGATCCTCTTCCCCTGTGCTGCCTGCTTCCATCATCATGGAATGCACGATGGACTATGACTCCATCGCCAAGGCGGGGTCGATGTTGGGTTCTGGCGCCGTGATCGTGATGGATGATTCGCGGAGCATGGTGGAAAGCCTGCTGCGCCTGTCGTATTTCTATTCACACGAATCCTGTGGCCAATGCACGCCTTGCCGCGAAGGCACGGGCTGGATGTGGCGTGTGATCGACCGCATTCAGCATGGGCAAGGCCGTGATGGCGATCTCGACTTGCTCAACTCTGTTGCCGACAACATCCAGGGTCGAACAATTTGCGCTTTGGGTGATGCCGCAGCAATGCCTGTGCGTGCCATGCTGAAGCATTTCCGTCCTGAGTTTGAGGCATTGATCCGGAACAAAGGCTCGCAAGCTGCCGCATCCGCCTGATTGCGAGAACACATATGGTTGAAATTGAACTGGACGGTCAGAAAGTAGAAGTTGCCGAAGGCTGCATGGTGATGCATGCGGCTGAGAAAGCAGGCACCTACATCCCACATTTCTGCTATCACAAGAAGCTCTCGATTGCTGCCAACTGCCGCATGTGCCTGGTAGACGTTGAGAAGGCTCCAAAGCCGATGCCAGCTTGCGCAACGCCCGTGACGCAAGGCATGGTGGTCCGTACCAAATCCGACAAGGCGATCAAGGCCCAGAAGTCGGTGATGGAATTTCTCCTGATCAATCACCCGCTGGATTGCCCCATTTGCGATCAAGGTGGTGAATGCCAGTTGCAGGACTTGGCTGTAGGTTATGGCGGCTCTTCTTCGCGTTACGAAGAAGAAAAGCGTGTTGTGCTGCACAAAGATGTGGGCCCATTGATCTCCATGGAGGAGATGAGCCGCTGCATTCATTGCACCCGCTGCGTTCGCTTTGGCCAAGAAGTGGCTGGTGTCATGGAACTGGGCATGATCCATCGCGGTGAGCATTCCGAAATCACCACGGTGAGTGGTGACACGGTGGATTCCGAGTTGTCGGGCAACATGATTGACATCTGTCCGGTCGGCGCATTGACGAGCAAGCCCTTCCGCTACAGCGCGCGCAGCTGGGAGTTGTCACGCCGCCGTTCTGTGAGCCCGCATGACTCTACCGGTGCAAACTTGATCGTCCAGGTCAAAAACCACAAGGTGATGCGCGTCGTTCCGTTTGAGAATGAAGCAGTGAATGAGTGCTGGATCGCGGACCGTGACCGTTTTTCCTACGAAGCGCTCAATGGCGAAGATCGCCTCACTCAGCCCATGCTGAAGCAGGGCGGTGTTTGGAAGGAAGTGGACTGGCAAACAGCACTGGAGTACGTTGCCAACGGCCTCAAGAACATTCGCCATGACCATGGCGCCGAGGCCATCGGCGCACTGGTGAGTCCGCACAGCACTGTGGAAGAGTTGTATTTGGCGGGTGCATTGTTGCGCGGCTTGGGTAGTGACAACATCGACTACCGTCTGCGCAACGCTGAATTCAGCGCTCCAGAAGGTATCCGCTGGTTGGGCACATCCATTGCATCGCTCTCCACGCTGCAGAGCGTTTTGGTGGTGGGGTCCAATTTGCGTAAGGATCATCCTCTGTTTGCACAACGGATTCGCCAGGCGGCTCGCCATGGTTGCCAAGTCATCGCACTGGATTCGGTTGAGCGTGACTGGGCCATTCCTGTCAAGCACCT
>VFQM010002170.1_pt1 | contig 15203 bp, 10 predicted proteins | sample 3512391 | NCBI WGS metagenome assembly VFQM01 (sample SAMN10412369, study PRJNA504923) | tailings metagenome | isolation source: Replicate 1 from Balatoc abandoned mine | place: Philippines
AGCCGCCGAGCCAGCCGGTCACATCCACCGCCTCGCCGATGGCATAGAGGCCGGGGACTTTGGTCGCCTCCATCGTCCGGCTCGATAGCTCCGCCGTGGCAATCCCGCCGGCGGTGACTTCGGCCTTGGCATAGCCCTCGGTCCCGTTGGGAGCAAAGCGCCAGTCGGCAAGCTTCGCCTGCGCCGCCCGCAGGTCCTTGTCCGCGCAGTTGCCGAGTTCGCGCTCCAGCCCCAGCCGGTCGGCGAGGGCATCGGCGAGGCGATCGGGCAGGCGCTCGCGCAAGAGGGTGCGAAGGAAGGCGCGCGGGCGATCGCGCTTGGCCTCCAGCAGCCAGTCGCTCGCCGCATCGGGCAGGAAGGTGATGCCGACCGGCTCGCCATGCCGCCAGTAACTCGACACTTGCAGGATCGCCGGGCCGGACAGCCCCTTGTGGGTGAACAGCGCGGCCTCGGAAAACTCGCTCCGCCCGGCGCGGGCCAGCACCGGCGCTGCCACGCCGGACAATTCGCGGAACAGCACATCCTCACCCCCGAGCGTCAACGGCACGAGGGCAGGGCGGGGCTCGACCACCTTCAGCCCGAATTGCCGCGCCAGCTTATAGGCAAAGTCGCTCGCGCCCATCTTGGGGATAGAAGGCCCGCCCGTCGCGATCACCAGCGCCGGTGCTTGCCACTGGCGGCCATCGGCGGCGGTGACAGTGAAGGCGCCGTCCTCGCCGCGGGCAACCTCCGCGATACCGACCCCGCAGGTCAGCGTGACCCGGTCAGGCGGGCACTCCTCCAGCAGCATATCGACGATCTGGCGCGCGGAGCCGTTGCAGAACAATTGCCCCAGCGTCTTTTCGTGCCACGCGATCCCGTGCCGCTCGACCAGCGCGATGAAATCGGCGGGCGTGTAGCGGGCGAGCGCGCTCTTGGCGAAGTGGGGATTGGCCGAGAGGTAATTGGCCGGCCCCGCGCCGAGATTGGTGAAATTGCAGCGTCCTCCGCCCGAGATCAGGATCTTCTTTCCCGGCGCGTCCGCCTTCTCCAGCAAGGCGACACGCAGCCCGCGCTGGCCCGCCTGTCCGGCGGCGAACAGCCCGGCCGCGCCTGCGCCGAGGATGATGACGTCGATTTGCTCCACAGAGTGCCGATAGGGGGCCTGCGGGCAATTGCCAATCGCCCCCCGCAGTCCCTATCTGCACGCCATGGCCCGAACCCCCGCAGGCACCCCCCACGATCCGCGCGGCGCCGACCGCTTCAACGAGGAGCGCGCCGCCTACACGGTCGCCAGCGCCCAGCCCGATCTGGAGGGCGGGGTGCAGGCGATCCGCGACACGGTGAAGGTTCTCAAGCCCGTCCCCGGTGTCTACCGGATGCTCGATGCGCGGGGCGAGGTGCTCTATGTCGGCAAGGCGCGCAGCCTCAAGGCGCGGGTGGCGAACTACACCCAGATCGCCGGGCTTTCCGGCCGCTTGCAGCGCATGGTCAGCCAGACCCGCAGCATGGAAATCGTTATCACCAACTCCGAGGCCGAGGCGCTGCTCTTGGAAGCGCAGCTCATCAAGCGGTTCCGCCCGCCCTTCAATGTGCTGCTGCGCGACGATAAGAGCTTCCCTTTCATCCTGCTGCGCGCCGATCACGCTTACCCGCGCATCCAGAAACACCGCGGCGCAAGGCGGGCCAAGGGCAATTACTATGGCCCCTTCGCCAGTGCGGGGAGCGTCAACACCACCCTGAATGCGCTGCAAAAGCTGTTCCTGCTGCGCTCGTGCACCGACAGCTTCTTCAACAACCGCGACCGGCCTTGCCTGCTCTACCAGATCAAGCGTTGCTCGGCGCCTTGCGTGGGGCGGATCGACGAGCCGGGCTATGATGCGCTGGTGCGGCAGGCGAAGGATTTCCTCTCGGGCAAATCCGGCGCGGTGCAGGCCGATCTGGAACGGCAGATGGCCGAGGCGGCGCAGAACCTCGATTTCGAGACCGCGGCGATGCTGCGCGACCGGCTGCGGGCGGCGACCTTCATTCAGGGGTCGCAAGCGATTAATGCGCAGGGTCTGGGCGATGCCGATGTCTTCGCGCTGGCCGCGAAGAACGGCCACATGAGCGTGCAGTCCTTCTTCATCCGCGGCGGGCAGAACTGGGGCCACCGCGCGCTGTTCCCGCGCCATACCGCCGATGTGGACGAGGCGCAGGTGCTCGCCGATGTGATGCTGCAATTCTACGAGGAAGTGCCGCCGCCGCCGACCATCCTTGTCGATCGCGACCTTCCCGAATGCGAGCTGATCGAGGCGGCCTTGAGCGAACTTGCCGGGCGCAAGGTGCGGCTCTCCGTTCCCGAGCGCGGCGACCGGCGCAAGCTGATGGCGCAGGCGCAGCGCAATGCCGTCGAGGCGCTGGAGCGGCGGCTGGCCGAGACCGGCACCAAGGCGCGCCTCAACCGCGAGCTGGCCGAGTTTCTCGAGCTGGATGCGCCCCCGCAGCGGATCGAGGTCTATGACAACAGCCACATCCAGGGCAGCAAGGCCGTGGGCGCGATGGTTGTCGCCGGGCCGGACGGCTTCGAGAAGGGGCAGTATCGCAAGTTCAACATCCGCGAGGCACAATCGAATGACGACTTCGCGATGATGCGCGAGGTGATGACGCGGCGGTTCCGCAACTTCGCGGAAGGGGAAGAAAACCCGGAAGCCAAGCCCGGCGGGCATGAAACGACGCTCCCCGACCTCGTCCTGATCGATGGCGGCAAGGGCCAGCTTTCAAGCGTCATGCGGGTGCTGGAGGAGATCGGCATCGCAGACGAGGTGGCGGTGATCGGCATCGCCAAGGGGCCGCATCACGGACGCGAGGGACGCGAGGTGTTCCACTTCCCCGACGGGCGCGAGAAGCTGCTGCCGGTGAACTCGCCGCTATTGTTCCACTTGCAGAACCTGCGCGACGAGGTGCACCGCTATGTGATCGGCGCGCACCGGGCCAAGCGGTCGAAAGCGATCACGGCCTCCCCGCTCGACGAGATTCCCGGCATCGGTCCGGCAAGGAAGCGCGCCCTGCTGCTGCATTTCGGCACCGCCAGCAAGGTCCGCGCGGCGGCGCTCGAGGACCTGCAACGCGCGCCCGGGGTCAGCGCGACAGTGGCACGCAAGGTCTACGACTTCTACCACGCCGGCGGATAGCAAAAGGGGCGGACACTGCGGCCCGCCCCTTGCTTGTCATCTTGCCGGAACGGCGTCAGTTGCTGGCGACCTGCGGCTCGTCGAGCGCCTTGCTCACCAGCACGTTGACCGACACGCGGCGGTTCTGCGCGCGGCCCTCGACAGTGGTGTTGTCCGCGGCCGGATCGGCGGTCGCCATGCCGGTCGGCGTCAGCATCCGGTAGGGCTTCCACTTGCAGACCTGCTGGAGGTAATTGACCACCGCCGAGGCGCGCTTTTCCGACAGGGCCTGGTTCACTTCCTCCGAACCGGTCGAATCCGTGTAGCCCAGCACCAGCATCAGCGAGTTCTCGTTGGCCCCGGCGGTCTGCGCGGCGGCGCAAAGCTCGGCCTTGGCGCTCGGCGAGATCACCGCCTTGCCGGTGTCGAAATAGACGTTGGTGGTGCTCTTGAGGTTATACTTGTCGATGTCGCCGAGGCGGCCGCGCAGGGCTTCGGTGGCGGCGGCGTTCTGCTGGATGGCGGCACCATGCTCGCCGAACTGCTGCTGCGTGCCGCCGCGGATCATCGCCGCGATCTGGCGGTCGTCGCTGGTGAAGCGCACCTCGTTGGCGACGAGGCCCTCGCCATATTGCGAGGTCTTCACGACCACCGGCAGGCCGTTCATCAGCGCGGTCTGGTCGAAGGTCTTGTTGCCGATCCCGAGGAACCCGCCGCGGCTGCGGATTTCGGTCTCGGGGTGCAGCGTGACCATGGTGGTGGCACCGCCATCGGTGGTGATCTGGAGGCGCGAGCCCTTGCGCGCGGAAATGATCCCGGTGACGCGGGGGCCTTCCTCCATCTCGGCAAGCGGGGGCAGCGAGCCGTAGACGGTGGTCAGCACCTCGCCCTGATCGGCGCCCGACTGGGCCGGGGCAGGGGTCTGGGCGGGATAGGTCTGGGCGGCGAGGCCCGTCGCGGCGAGGGCGCCGGCAAGCGCGGTCAGCGCGAGGCTGCGGGGGAGACGGAAAGTGGTGGTCACGGTTGTCATGCTCCTGTGCTGTGGGCCCGCGATCCCGGGCAGGCCGGTAGAAAGGGGGTGTGCGCGACAATGGCGTGTTGGCCGCTACCTTGCGCGCCGATGAACGCCAAGGTCTCCCCCGTTCAGGAGGGGGCAATCGGGGCATGCGCTGAGACGAGTTGAGCCGGAGGCCCGCGCGCAGGCGGGTCTTAGCGGGCCGCCTGGCGGGCGATCCAGCGGTCGATCTTGGCCTCCAGCACAGTCAGCGGCAGGCCGCCGGTGCCGAGCAGCTCCTCGTGGAAGGCGCGGATGTCGAACCGCTGGCCGAGCCTGGTTTCGGCCCGTTTGCGCAACTCCTGGATCTTGAGCGCGCCGATCTTGTAGGCGAGGGCCTGCCCCGGAATGGCGATGTAGCGATCGACTTCGGCGACCACGTCGGTGCGGGTCATGCCGGAATTGTCGAGCATATAGGCTATCGCCTGGTCGCGGCTCCAGCCCTTGGTGTGGATGCCGGTGTCGACCACCAGCCGCATCGCGCGCAGCTGCTCGTCCTGCAAGGTGCCGTAGCGGTTCCACGGATCCTTGAAGAAGCCCATCTCGTAGCCGAGCGTCTCGGCATAGAGCGCCCAGCCTTCCACGAAGGCGGTGGTGCCGCCGAAGCGCATGAAGGGCGGCAGCGCCTCGTTCTCCTGCGCAAGGCTGACCTGGAAGTGGTGCCCGGGCGCGCCTTCATGGAGGTAGAGCGTGACGATGCCCGGTGTCAGGCGGCTCGGCAGGTCATAGGCGTTGAAATAGAACACTCCCGGGCGGCTCCCGTCGGGAGTGCCGGACTGGTAGGAGCCGCCTGCCTCGAACTGCTCGACCGCCGGATCATAGGGCCTGATTTCCAGCGGCGACTTGGGGAGAGTCGCGAAATAGGCGTCGATCTTCGCATCGACATCCTTGCCGACCCGGTAATAGGCCTCGGTCAGCGCCTCGCGGCTCTCCGGCTTGAACCTGGGATCAGTGCGGACATAGTCGAAGAAGGCGTTGAGCGTCCCCCTGAAGCCGACCTCGCGCTTCAATTTTTCCATGTCGGCCTTGATCCGCGCCACCTCGGCAAGGCCGAGCTGGTGGATCGCATCGGGCTCGAGCGGCAGGGTGGTCGATTCGCGGACGAGGTGGGCATAGAGCTGCGCGCCGCCCTTCATCTGTGACAGGCCAATGCTCTCGCGCGCGGCTGGCAGGTATTCGTCGCGCAGGAAATCGCGCAAACCCGCGGTGGCGGCGTAAAGCTCGGCGGTCTTGGCCGCGTAGGCCTTGGTGAGCCGCGCCTTGTCGCTCTCGGAAAAGTCCGCGGGAAAAGCGTTGACCGGCCCCATGAAGGGCGAGTCCGCGAGCGGGGTTGCCAGTTGCGTGTCGAGCTGGGTGACCATGATGCCGATCGTCAGCTTCGTCTCCAGCACGCCGCTCGCCATGCCCTGCCGGAAGCGCCCGATCGCGCGCTCGAGGTAGGCGATGTAGTCATCGTGGCGGGCCAGATTGTCCTCGTAATGGGCAAGGGTCCGGAACGGGGCGACGCCTTTGCCGCTGGCGAGATTGGGATAGGAATTGTGCATCCCGAAGAAGTGGTTGAGCGGCCGCACCGCCTTCAGCGGGCGCAGATCATCGCTCATCCCCTCGAGCGCGATCTCCTGCGTGTAGCGGAACACGTCATAGGCCAGCTTGTCGGTCTCGGACAGGCGGTCGCGGTCGATGCCCGCCAGGAGCGCGAGGTTGAGCTGTGTGTCGGTGCGGTTGGCAAGGAATGCGGCATCGGTCAGCAGATCGCCGAGCCGGTCCGCCCGCTCGCCCTCGCCGCGATAGAGCGCGTTCATCGGGTTGAGCGCCAGCTCGCGCCGGTCGGCATCCTCGAACAGTGCAAAGAGCCTGTCGTGCTCTGCTGCCTGCGGGCTTGCAGCGGGAGCGTCCTGCGGGAGGTCGGCAAGGGCCGGGACCGGCGCGGCAATGGCAGCGAGCGCCGCCGAAGCGGCCAAGGCGAAGCGGAGTGTCATGGCAGGTCCCTGATAGAAGCGCGTGGGCAGGCGCTAGGCGGCGGGCCGCCTTCGCGCAACACGGACATGGACAAGCGGGCGAGGGAGCTCGACCGGGGTCAGGCGGCGGCGAAGGCCTTTGCATGAAAGGCGGCGTCGGCGCGCAACTGATCGTGCTCGACCCACACGGAATGGGTCCCCGAACAGATCTTGTGCGGCAGCGCCAGGCGGCAGATCGGGCCTTTGGCGATGTCCGCCGCATCGAGGATCGCGCATTCGGAGGTGCCGGTGTTCTCGTCGATCAGGAAGGTGACGAGGTAGCCCGAGTCTTCGCTGCTTGAAGCGGGTTTGCGCGGGATCATCGGGCTTTCGCTGGCATAGACGCCCTCGGGCAGGCGGTAGACCTGTTCCTCGCCGGTCTGGGTATCGTGGCGGACATAGCCGTTGAACAGGAACCAGCCGGGCCGGGTGGTGGTCGACCAGACGTAGCGGCTCTTGTGCATGGCGAAGCGCGGGTTGATCATCCCGAACTCGACGATCCGCTCTGACAGCCGCTCCTCGCGGGTTTCGCCGGTCCTGAGGTTGAAGCGCCAGCGGTGCAGGCGTGACTGGAAGGAGTGCTCGTCGACATAGGCCATCATGTGGCTGTAGCGGCCCATTTCCTCGAGCGGATCCGGCATGGGCTTGGCCTGATGGTAGCCCTCGAGGATGACCTCGTCGCCTTCCTCCCACGCATTGGTCCAGTGGAGCACATAGGTGGGCGCTGCCTCGAACCAGCGGATGTCCCCGGGCTGGCCGCGGCGCGGGATGAGAGCGAAGCGGGTTGGCACGCCCTGATGGAGCCGGGCGGCATGGATGTTGCGGTCCAGCAGTTCCTCGTCCCAGAATAGCGGCATGTCGTTGAGGATCGACCAGTTGGGTGTGATGGCCATGTCGTGCGGCAGGCGCGGTCCGGGCAGGGGGACCGGCACATAATGCACCAGCCTGCCCGTCCGGTCGACCACGCCGTAATGCATGAAAGGCGCGTGCTTGGAGTAGTTGAAGAACATCATCTCGCCGGTCGCCTCGTCGACCTTGGGATGGGCCGAGATGCCGTCCAGTGGCACCCACGGCGCCTTGCCGCGGTTCGCCAGCGTCACCGGGTCCAGCATCCACGCCTCGCCGCACTGGTAGAGCGTGGCATAGGCGGTGCCGGCGTGAACGATGATGTCGGTCGAGCCGGTATCCTTGAGCCCCCCATGCGCGCCGAAGCCGGGTCGCACCGAGGTGCCCCATGGGTCCATCAGTCCGCCCCATAGACTGCGCCCGGCGATCTGCTCGGCCTCGAAGCAGTGGGTCCGCACGAAGCGGTTGCGATAGCTCGCCTTGCCGCCCGAGATGTTGACCTGGTGGATCATCGCATCGCCGTCGAAGGGATGGTGGCGGCCGAGCGGCTGGTGGACCTGGTTCTCGGTGTTCCTGAGGTAGATGCCGTCGATGTCCCGGGGAATCTCGCCCGCAATTACCGGCAGTTCGGCCACGTCCACTTCCTCGTGCAGCGGCGTCCACGGACCGGTGAGGTAGGGGTGGTTGGACGGCTCCAGCGAGGTCTTCACCGGCGGGTGGCGCATGATCTGCATCGGACTGTCTCCCTCGGGCGCGAAGATGCGCGAGGCGGCGGCCGCTGGCAAGCGGCGAGAGCGGCGCTGCAATTTTGATCCCGATCAAGGCCCGCCCGGCCGGAACGGCGGATATTCGCTCTCATCGAAGGGAGACACGCCATGAAATCCATACTGCTGCACATCGATCATGACCCCGCGATGCAGGCCCGCCTCCAGGTCGCGCTCGACATGGCCCGCGCCACCAACGGCCACATCACCTGCCTCCAGGCGGTGAACTACGAGGTGTTCATGCCGGGCGATTTCTACGGCTCGGCGATTGCGGCCGCGATGCCGGTGATCCGCGAGAATGCCGAGAAGCTGCGCGAGAAGATCGAGACCGCGATGGAGCATGAAGGCGTGCCGTTCGACTGGCGCTTCGTCTATGGCATCGCCTCGCAGCGCCTGATCGAGGCCTCGCCGCTGGCCGATATCGTGATCTGCGGCCCCGCCGATCCCGGCACGGGCGGGCGCGGGCCGTCCTCGCTGGCGGGCGATGTGGTGACGCGCGCGCGGGTGCCGGTGCTGGTGGTGCCGCAGACCATGACGAGCTTCGATGTCAGCGCGCCGATGCTCGTGGCGTGGAACGGCTCGCCCGAGGCTGCCCACGCGCTGCGCGCCGCGCTGCCGCTGCTGGCCTGCTCGTGCAAGGTGACGCTCGCCTGCATCACCGAGGAAGGCGCGGGCGACGGCTTCGATCTGCCCTCGACCGAAGGCGCGAAATACCTCGCCCGCCATGGCATCGCGGCGGAAATCGTCGAGATCCCGCGCGGCGAGGCCAGGATCGCCGATACCCTGTCGGCAGCGGCGCAATTACGCGAATGCTCGGTGCTGGTGATGGGCGCCTATGGCCATGCGCGGCTGACCGAGCTGGTGCTGGGCGGGGTGACGCGACAGATGCTGGGCGCGCCGCAGATGCCCGTGCTCCTCGCCCACTGACCGGCGGGAAGGGAGGCCGCAAGCCGCGAAGGTGCCTAGGCCTTCACCCTTTTGCGCATCATGCCTTCCTGCGCGACGCTGGCGACCAGTTCGCCCCCGAGGTTGAAGATGCGCCCGCGGTTGAAGCCGCGCCCGCCCCCGCTCCACGGCGCGTCGGTGGCGTAGAGCAGCCACTCGTCGGCGCGCGCGTCGCGGTGGAACCACAGGGCATGATCGAGGCTTGCGCCCACCAGCTCGTTTCGCATCCACGAAAGCCCGTGCGGCAGCGCGCTGGTGCCGAGCAGGGTGTAGTCGCTGGCATAGGTGATGATCGCGCGGTGCAGTTCGGGAGTGTCGTCCGCCCCGGTGATGGGCGCGCAGACCCGGAACCAGGTATGGGCACGCGGAGCGCGGGGCTCTCGGCTCATCCAGTGCAGCGCGTCGCAGGTGCGCATCTCGATCGGGCGAGGGCGCAGCATCATGCGGCGCTGTTGTTCGTTGAGCCTCTCGCCCCACTGTGCGGCGATGTCGCGGCGCTGCTCCATGTCGGAGCGCAGGTCTTCGGGACGCGGCACATCGGGCATGGCGGCGTCGATATGCTCGAGCCCGTTCTCGGGCTGCTGGAAGCTGGCGGTGAGGTTGAGGATCGGAACCGCGATCCCTTCCTCGTTCTCCTGCGCGGCGACGACCCTGCGGTTGGCGAAGCTGCGCCCGTCGAAATCGCGCTCGATGCGATACTGGATCGGGGCGCCTTCGCGTCCGCCGCGCAGGAAATAGGCGTGGAGCGAGTGGGCGCGCTTGTCTTGCGGCACAGTCGCCTGCGCCGCCTGAAGTGCCTGGGCGAGCACCTGTCCGCCGAACACCCGCCCGATCCCGTCGACCTGCGGCGGCCCGGCATAGATATCGGCGGCGCGCTTCTCGACGGTGAGCAGGCGGACAAGGCCTGCGACCAGTTCTGCGTTGCTGGGCGTGTCAGTCATGGCGCAAGGCCATGCGACCGGTTCAAGCCCCCGTCAATCCCAGCTTCCGCAACAGCCGGAAGGCATAGGCCTTGGCGTAATTCTGCGCCGGGAAGCGCCCCGGTGCTTTCGGCCTGAAGCCTCGCGAGCGCAGGATCGCATTGAAGATGCGCGCATCGCTCTCGCGGTAGGACCATTCCGAGCGCCAGGTGATCGACAGCGAGACCGACGGGGCGGGGCCGTTCTTCACGAAGTGCGGTGCCATCACCGGCACGAACAGCGCCTCGCCCGGGGAGAGCGGGAAGGCGGTACCTCCGGTAAGCATGGCATCATCCCATCTCAGTTCGCGCGGGCCGCCCGAATGGTAGGCCTCGTGGGTTTGATCGGGCACGAAGCGGGTATCTCCGGCGGGGAACTGGGTCATAACCTTGGTGCCGCGGATCTGGAGCAGGATATTGTGCTCCGGATCGAAGTGGTAGGGCGTCACCGAATTGGGGCTGGAGACGAAGATGAAGCCCTGCGGGGTCAGCATGGCCCCGGTCGCGGCCTCGATCTCGGGGTGGATCTCCTCGAGCAGGCCGAGCAGCAGGGCGCGGTATTGTGGCACCTGCTCGATGTTCTTGAGCACCGCCCAGCTTTCGGCCTCGGCCACCTTGCGGATGGTCTCGGCGATGGTCAGGCCGTTGGCGTCGGGCTTTCCGTCCACCCCGATCGGCAGGTCGCCGCGGTTATATTCGACCGATGCGGGCGGGAGGCCCTCGGCAAGCTGCGCCAGCGCCTCGATCTCGAGCAGCGGGTGGCCGGTCAGGCCATGTTGCAGGATATGCGGCGCCTCGGGGTAATGCGACGCAAAGCGCGCGCGGGCGGCGGCATCGAACACCGGGCCGGCAAGCGCATCGGCAAGTCGGGCATCGGCAGGGCGGGTGTCGGAAAAGCGGGCGGGGGCGTTCACGCGGTCCTCCTCGGGCGGGTTTCCCAGGCCATCAGCAAGCGGAACAGGCCGCGCCTGAGCGCGCCGCCGATAGCGATGTTGCAACTGGCCATGCGGCGCTGGTCGCGCCACAGGCGTTCGATCATGGGGTGGCCCTCGGCGGCGCAGCTGTCAGCCCATGCGAGGCCCGGACGATCGAGCAGCGCGAGGTTCTCCAGTTGCAGCAGCATCCCCGGCGAGAAGCGCGCATAGGCCTCGTCGAAGGCGGTCTTGTAGCTGTAGGCCCCGGGCGGGGTGATGAAGTTGACCAGCATGGCGATGGCCCGCCCGTCGAGTCTCAGTGCAAGCCGCTCCAGCCGTCCGGCCGCCGCCGCGCCGGCGATCGCCTGCCCGAACAGCGCCGCGGTCCCGCTCGCACTGCCGAGCGCCGAGCCGGCTGCACCCTTCCATCCGGCCGCTTCCAGCGCGAGGAATTCGGCGGTCCATGCGGCAAGGTCCTCGGCGCCCTCGAGCCGTTCGACCGTCAGGGTGCCCTCCTCGGCGAGGCGGTTGTGCTGGCGGCGCAGCTCCTTGCGCTTCTTGGCGCTCGTCGCGGCCTCGAGGTAGGCGGCCGGGGACAGGTCCCCCGCCAGCATGGCGCGGGCCTCGCGCGCGGCGATGAAATGCGTCCGGCCCTGCGCGGCGAGCACGCGTCCGAGTGCTGCATGGACCGGACCATCCTCGGGCATCTGCGGCAGGTGCAGGAACATGGCGCGCGCGGGATGGCGGTCGAAATGGGTGAGCAGGGCGTCCCAGAACGCCTCCTCGAGGCCCGCTGCAACCAGCGGCACGCCGCAGAAGGCATTGGCATGGAGCCAGCCTGCGGCATGGGTGACGGGGCGGGTATAGTAGCGTGACCGGCGCGCCACCGGCAGCAGCCCGGCGAGGCGGCCGTCGTGGAACCATGCCTTGACGCGCACCTGCCCGCCATCGCCCCACTGGCGCAGGCCGGGCAGGAGATACCATGCCTCGAAAAAGGGATTGGGCTCGGCGGCGCGTGTCGCAAGGCGTTCCCATTGGGCGATGAAGGCGGGTTCCTCGCATTCGGCGAGGGTCAGCAGGCGCAGTCCGGCTGGCGCGGTCTGGCCCGGCCCCGTGCGGGTGCCAAAGCTGTCCGCGTGCCCCATGTCCATCGTCGTTAACCCCGTTGCGGCGCAATATCTCGCACCCTCGCGAGGTTCGATGACACAGAGGCCTTAAGAAAGCTTGATGGACCGGCAGCGCTGTCCGGTCCGGGGACAGGGGCCGGGGCAAAGATAAACCCCGCCGGGATCGCTCCCGGCGGGGTCGATGTTGTCACCTATTCGTAGAGCGTTACGCTGCCCCGTGCGCCAGCGCCGCAAGCAGCAGCAGGGCGACGATGTTGGTGATCTTGATCATCGGGTTCACGGCAGGGCCGGCGGTGTCCTTGTAGGGATCGCCGACCGTGTCGCCGGTCACCGCGGCCTTGTGGGCTTCGGAGCCCTTGCCGCCGTGGTTGCCGTCCTCGATGTACTTCTTGGCGTTGTCCCACGCCCCGCCGCCCGCGGTCATCGAGAGCGCGACGAACAGGCCGCCCACGATCACGCCCAGCAGCAGCGCTCCGAGCGCCGCAAAGCCGTTGTCCTGCCCCGCAATCGCGGTGATCACGAAGTAGACCACCACCGGCGCCAGCACCGGCAGCAGCGAGGGGATGATCATCTCCTTGATCGCGGCCTTGGTGACGAGGTCGACGGTGCGGGCATAGTCGGGCTTGGAGGTGCCCTCCATGATGCCCGGGTTGGTGCGGAACTGCTCGCGCACGTCCACCACCACGTCGCCCGCCGCACGGCCGACCGCGGTCATGCCCATTGCACCGAACAGGTAGGGCAGCAGCGCGCCGAGCAGCAGGCCGACGATCACGAACGGATTTTCGAGGCTGAAGTCGACATTCGCGTTCGGGAAGAAGGTCCGAAGGTCGGTGGTGTAGGCCGCGAACAGCACCAGCGCGCCAAGGCCCGCCGAACCGATGGCATAACCCTTGGTCACAGCCTTGGTGGTGTTGCCGACGGCATCGAGCAGGTCGGTCTTCTCGCGCACGCTATCGTCCTGACCCGACATCTCGGCGATCCCGCCGGCGTTGTCGGTGACCGGGCCATAGGCGTCGAGCGCCACGACCATGCCGGCGAGCGCCAGCATCGCAGTCGCCGCATAGGCGATGCCCATCAGGCCGGCGAGGCCATAGGCGATGATGATGCCGGCAACGATCACCAGCGTCGGCAGCGCGGTCGCCTCGAGGCTGATCGCGAGGCCCTGGATCACGTTGGTGCCGTGGCCGGTTTCCGAGGCCTTGGCGATCGAGCGCACCGGACGGTAGCCCGTGCCGGTGTAGTACTCGGTGATCCAGATGATCAGGCCGGTGATCACCAGACCCAGCAGCGCGCAGTAGAACAGCTCGCGGCCGTTGAATTCCACCATGCCCTGATCCGGGTTGATGATGGTGTTCATGTCCATGCCCACCGAGCCGAGCGCGAACTGCGTCACGAACCAGATCAGCGGGATCGAGGTGACGGCGGTGACGATGAAGCCCTTGTACATGGCCCCCATCACATTGGTGCCGCCGCCGAGGCGCACGAAGTAGGTGCCGAGGATCGAGGTGACGATGCACGCGCCCCCGATCAGCAGCGGCAGGGCCATCATCGGCAGCAGCAGATCGCCGAGCTGCGTCAGCAGCAACGCGGTCAGCACCATGGTCGCGCCGACGGTGACGACATAGGTCTCGAACAGGTCGGCGGCCATGCCGGCGCAGTCGCCGACATTGTCGCCCACGTTGTCCGCGATCACGGCAGGGTTGCGCGGGTCATCCTCGGGGATACCCGCTTCCACCTTGCCGACAAGGTCCGCGCCGACGTCCGCCGCCTTGGTGAAGATCCCGCCGCCAAGGCGCGCGAAGATCGAGATCAGCGAAGCGCCGAAGGCGAGGCCGACGAGGCCGTCGATCACGGCACGGCTCGACGGGGTGAGGCCCATTGGCCCGATCATCGCGGCAAAGAACACCGCAATCGCCAGCAGCGCCAGGCCCGCCACCAGCATTCCGGTGATCGCGCCTGCACGGAAGGCCAGCGTCAGGCCCGCCTGAAGGCCCTCGGAGGCCGCCTGTGCGGTGCGCACGTTCGAACGCACCGAAATATTCATGCCGATATAGCCCGCCACGCCCGACAGCACCGCGCCGGTGACAAAGCCGATGACCGCGGTGGTGCCGAGCGCAAAGGCGACAACCGCGGCGACGACAACGCCGACGATGGCGATGGTGGTGTATTGACGGTTGAGGTAGGCCTGCGCGCCTTCCTGAATGGCGGCGGCAATCTCCTGCATCCGCGCGTTACCGGCGCTGGCACTCAGCACCTGCGAGCTGGTGACGATGCCATAGACAATGGCAAGCACCCCCAGCCCAATCGAAATGAGCAATAGATTCACGAGCAATCCCCTCTCGTCTTATGTTGCTTCCCCTTGCGGGGCGCACGCGCCTCTTTTGTGATCCCTCGGGCGCGAGGCGCATAGTCATAGGGGCTTGCAAGGGGCTGGCAAGCCTCCCGGAGAGTGCCAAGCCGGTTTTGCGCCGGTTTCAGCAGTTTTGGCAGGCAGATCGGGCGTGTCAGCCGTGCTGGTAGCCGAGGGAGGCGGGATCCGAGAGCGGCGCATCACCCAGCATCAGCGGTGCGTCTGTGTCTTCGATCACGGTGCCGATACGGTGCGCTGCAATCGGCAATTGGGCAGCGGGTGCGGCAGTGAAGAGCAGTTCGTAATCATCGCCCCAGCGGATGCAGTCGGCCAGCCGCAACGGGTCGGCAACCGGGATGGCATTGGGATCGAGCGCAAAGGTCACGCCGCTCGCCTGCGCCATGCGCCAGCTATCGAGCAGCAGCCCGTCGGAGACATCCATCATAGCGCTGACAAGGGGGGCGAGGGCTTGTCCTTCGGCAAGGCGCGGCTGAGGGCGATTAAAAGCGGCGAGGTGCTCGGGGTGCCCCTCGAAGCCGAGCATCGCCCGCCCGACCGGCCCGGTCAGCCACACGCCGTCACCCGCCCGCGCACCGCTCCGCGCCGGAACCGGGGTGAATGTCGCCCGCCCGATGGCCGTCAGGCCGAGGGCGCGCGCGCTTGTGGCAGCGATGGTATCTCCGCCGACCAAAGGCGTATCGTAGGCAGTCAGCGCTGCGTGCAGTCCTTCGAGAAATCGCGCATCATCGCGCCCCAGCGTGTGGCCAAGCAGCACGCCGACCGGCGCCGCGCCCTTGGCGGCAAGGTCGGACAGGTTGGTTGCCACCAGCTTCCACGCTACGTCTGCCATGTCGGCGTCGGCGCGAAAGTGGGTGCCCTCGGCCATCATGTCGTGGGTGATGACGAGGGTTTCGCTGCCGATAATCAGAACCGCGCAATCATCCGCCAACCCGCGCGCGCCGGGGTGGAGCGGTAGGGCGCGCAGGGCAGTGATGAAATCGGCTTCGTTCATCTATATCCCTCCCCGTCCTGCCAGGATGGGGAGGTGGTACCGCGCAGCGGTGACGGAGGGGTAAGGCGCAGGGGCAGAACCCCTCCGACCGCGCTCACGCGCGGC
>VFQM010002172.1_pt1 | contig 15191 bp, 11 predicted proteins | sample 3512391 | NCBI WGS metagenome assembly VFQM01 (sample SAMN10412369, study PRJNA504923) | tailings metagenome | isolation source: Replicate 1 from Balatoc abandoned mine | place: Philippines
GGCATGACCATCAGGTCGGTGATGCCGCGCACGCCCTGCTGCAGCACTTCATCCGCCATGGTGAAGGCTTCTTTGAAGGTGGTGTTGGGGTTGGCGACCAGAAACAGATTCTGGTTGGGAATGATGATCAGCGTGTCGACATGTTCTTGCAGCTCAGCGATGCCGGCCTCGGCCGAACGCATGCGGCGCGATCCTTCAAAGCTGAACGGCTTGGTGACCACGCCGACGGTCAGGATCCCACGATCGCGCGCGGCCTTGGCAATAACGGGCGCAGCACCGGTGCCGGTGCCGCCACCCATGCCCGCCGCAACGAAGCACATATGCGCACCTTCCAGTGCTTCTTCGACTGTGGCGATGGACTCTTCCGCTGCCGCCCGGCCTACTTCGGGCCGCGACCCTGCGCCTAGGCCCTGTGTAATGTGGGTCCCCAGCTGAATGCGGCGCTCGGCGGGCGAAGCATTCAGCGCCTGCGCGTCGGTATTGGCAACAATGAAATCGACCCCTTCGACCCGCGCCGTGATCATGTTGGCGATGGCGTTGCCCCCTGCTCCGCCGACACCGATCACCGCGATCCGCGGCTTGAGCTCGTCCACCTGCGGCGGGCCGATATTGATACTCATCTGTTCATTCTCCCCACAGCGGACACCCGGTCGTTACCGCGCTGCAACCCTCGGATGTGAACATGCATTGCACGAATGTTTCAGCCATTTCACCTGAAAAATTAACTCTTCTGGCGACTTTTCCCTCAAAAACTGTTCTTGAGCGCTGCGACCAGCCGCCCCAGCAAGGCACCGGCGGGCGCGCGCACCACATCCTGCGACATCAGCGGCATATCGCGCAGGTCGAATGGGTCGGTGGCGGCATAAATTGCAAGGCCCGCTACCGTAGCGAAAGCCGGGCCGCTGTGCGCTTCGGGCAAGCCGGTCAACCCCTGTGGCTTGCCCACCCGCGCGGCACGGCCCAGGGCTACTTGTGCATATTCAGCAATGCCTTTGAGATCGGCCCCGCCGCCAGTCAAAACCACCTGCCGTCCGATTGGCCCCACAAAATGTAATTCTTTCAGCGTACGGCCAATCTCACCCATCATTTGGTCAAGCCGTTGGCGGATGACTGCCACCAGCTGTGCGCGGGTGATCCGGGGTTTTTCGGCGCCTTCGGGTGCGCCGGGATCGATATCGATGACCTCGACATTGTCGCGCGGGCTAGCGAGCGCTGATCCGTAAAAACTCTGCGCACGTTGGGCCTGACTGCGGCGTATCCCGAAAGCGGACGCGATATCGTCGGTAATGTCGCCAGCGCCAAAAGGCAGCGAAGCCAGCTCGACCAGCATACCCCCCGCGAACAACGCCACCGTCGTGACCGCTCCGCCGATATCAACCAGCGCCACACCCAGATCGCGCTCTTCCTCGCTCAGACAGGCGAGCCCTGCGGCCATTGGTGCAGCCACGACTGCCCGAACGTTGAGGTGCGCCGCACGCACTGCTGTCTCCAGATTGCGCACGGGGGCGCCGTCGGCCATGATGACATGGATATCGACCGCCAGTCGGTCGGCGTGCAATCCGATGGGGTTTTTGACTCCGGTTAGGCCATCGAGCGTGTAAAGCGCGGGCAGTGCGTGGAGCACCATGCGTCCTTCGGGATCAATTCCGGCCCGCCCCGCCGCCAGCAAATCGTCGATATCCTCCTGCTCGATGCGGTGTCCGCCAAGCTCGCTTTCCACCGGCGCAATGTCGCTCGTCAGCCCGCCGGACGAAAAGGCGACCCAGACATCCTCGATGTTCAGCTCTGCAATACGTTCGGCCTGTTCGATAGCCTCGCGCACCACCTGTTCGACCTTGTCCATGTCGGCGACATAGCCGCGTCGCACGCCGCGGCTTTCGCGTTGTCCGGTCCCCAACACGTGCAGCGCACCATCAGCGCCAACCCCGGCGATCAGCGCGGATACCTTCCACGAACCAACGTCGAGCGCAGTGATAAGCTTTTCGATGCGCGGTGCGGCCATTGCGTCAGGCTTCCCCGTCGACTGCGCCGCTGTCCGCGGCTTCGGGCGGTTCATCGGCAGTGTCGCTGCTTACCTGTCCCTCGGGCGGCATGCGCAATACAAATTTGGTCGGGTCGCGCATGTCGAAACGGATGATCCCGCGCCCGAGCAGCCGGTTGCTGCCCTCCATATGCGTGAACCGCGCCAGCGCCGTTTTGGCCGCCCGTTCGCCTTCGGGCAACGAGAGTGTCTCGCCAGTGTCAAAGCGCAAATCCCAGCGTCGATTGCCAACCCACGTAGCACCGGCAAGCAACGGCTTCAGCGAGCGGCTATCCTCAAGCAAGGCTGCCAGCTCGCGTGACCTTTGGTTGGCACCCGGCCCAATCAATAACGGCAGGTCGGGCATCGTCGCCGCCGTCACCGGTTCCAGCACCACACCATTATCATCAATCAGCGACAGACGGCGATTGTGCTGCCATACTGCAGCAGGGGATCGTTCGACCACATCGATAACCAGTGTTTCGGGCAGGCGCCGCGACACGCGCGCTTCCTTGATCCAGCCGTATTTGAGGAGGTCGGTGCGCACGCCCTCCAGATCGACGGCGGCCATGGAACGATTCTGCTGGCTGAGCGCAATGTCATAGACTTTGAGGTAATCGATGCGGTTCGCGCCGACGACTTCGACACGCTTCACCTGAAATCCTGCGCGCGCGACGACGCCCGCCCACTCATCATGAGCCCATGCGGTTGCTCCGCCGAAATGCGCAGCAAAGCCAGCCGCGACGACCAGCACGCCGCCGATGGTGACGTTGGCGATCCGCTGTAAAGCCGCCGGACCGACCGGCAATGCAGCGATCAGCTTGTCAAGCCGCGAGGGTCCTGGGGCACGGCGGCGCGGTGGGGTGCGCACTTGGCGCCGCACCGGGGCCTTGCCGCGCTTGACCTTCGCCTTGCTCATAATGCTTCCTCCACGATCCGTTCGACCAGCTCGGCATAGTCAATGCCCAGATAGCGCGCCTGTTCGGGCACCAGACTGAGCGGCGTCATACCCGGCTGGGTATTGGTTTCGAGCACAAAAATCCCGTCGCGGCCCAGCTCATCGTCCCAGCGAAAATCGGTGCGCGACGCGCCCTTGCACCCCAGCAGTTGATGGCAACGCAGCGCCAATTCCATCAGATAATCCGCAATATCATCGGGAACCTGCGCCGGACAGATATGATCGGTCATGCCGTCGGTATATTTGGCGTCGAAATCATAAAAACCACTCTTGGGCTTCAGCTCGGTCACCGCCAGCGCCTGTCCGCCGAGCACCGCTACGGTCAGCTCGCGCCCCTTGATGAATGGTTCAGCCAGCAGCTCGGAAAAATCCTGCCACGGCCCCGCCGCGTCGCGCGCGATGGGATTGCCGTAGTTGCCATTGGCGGTGACGATGGCGACGCCCACTGACGATCCTTCATTGACGGGCTTCAGCACATAGGGGCGCGGCAGCGGGTCGCGCTCGAAGAGACTTTCCGACGCAACAATATGCCCACCCGGCATCGGGATGCCCGACGGCACCAGCCGCTGTTTGGTCAGCTGCTTGTCTATGGCGATGACCGAGGTGACCATGCCCGAGTGCGTGTAGCGCACCCCCATCAGGTCGAGCATACCCTGCACCGTCCCATCCTCGCCGGGTGTGCCGTGCAGCGCGTTGAAAACGACATCAGGCGCGGCCGCAGCGATGCGCGCGGCGACATCGCGGTCCATGTCGATGCGCGTGACTCTATGCCCGCGCGATTCCAAGGCATCGGCGACGCCATTGCCGCTCATCAGCGACACCGGCCGTTCGTTCGACCAGCCGCCCATCAGGACAGCGACATGCCAGGGGCCGCGAGTCACTGTTTAACCCCCACCCGCTGAATCTCCCACTGTAATTCCACGCCGCTGTGCGCCAGCACACGCCGCCGGACCTCTTCGCCAAGCACCTCAATATCGGCGCTCGTGGCATCACCGGTGTTGATCAGAAAATTCGTATGTTTCTCACTCACCTGCGCGCCGCCGACCTTCAAGCCTCGGCAACCCGCAGCATCGACCAGTTGCCATGCCTTTGCGCCATCGGGATTTTTGAAGGTTGACCCGCCGGTCTTACTGCGCAGCGGCTGGCTCGCCTCGCGGCTGGCGGCAATGCGGTCCATTTCGGCCTGAATAGCCGCCGGCTCGCCGGGACGCCCACGAAATCGCGCTGCAGTCACGATAGCGCCATCGGGCAATTCGCTGTGGCGATAGCTGTAGTGCAAATCGTCAACCGCCAAGGTAACCTGCTCGCCCGACCGCAGCACCACGTCGCAATCGACCAAAATGTCCTTCACCTCGCCGCCATAGGCACCGCCGTTCATGCGGACGAAGCCGCCGACGGTGCCGGGGATCGAGCGCAGAAATTCCATCCCCGCGATCCCTGCATCACGCGCTGTGGAAGAGACGAGGATGCCCGAAGCGCCCGCGCCGCAATCGAGCGTCAGACCATCCGCAGAGACCTTGGCGAACGCCTTACCCAGCCGCACCACAACTCCCGGAAAGCCACCGTCACGGATGATGAGATTGGAGCCGAGGCCGAGCGCCATTACCGACACCGCTGGGTCGAGAGCGCCCAGAAATTCCGAGAGGTCCTGGCTGTCGGCTGGCTCGAACAACCACTGCGCCGTCCCCCCGGTTTTGAACCACACCAGCGGCGCAAGCGGCGCATTCACGGTCAGTTTACCGCGCACCTTAGGCAATGTCGCGCTTGCCGTCATGCCGCCACCGCCGCTGCCAATCCTGCCGCGGTCTTGGTGATGTCTCCTGCGCCCAAACACACGATCAGATCGCCTGACTGTACCACGTCGCGTAGTGCCGCAGCCAACGCCACGGGGTCCGCCAGCGACGCTGCGTCGCGGTGACCTCGCTCTCGCAGTTTTTCGGCCAGCACGTCCGACGATACCCCTGCGATCGGGCTTTCCCCGGCGGTATAGACCGGCAGCGCAAACACCATGTCGGCATCGTTAAAGGCGCCCGCGAAATCATCCATCAAATTGCCGAGCCGGGTGAAACGGTGCGGCTGAACCACTGCAATCACGCGCCCGGCGGGCTTGCCTGCCGAAGCCGTCTCGCGCGCGGCCGAGAGCACTGCGCGGATTTCAACCGGATGGTGTGCATAATCGTCGATGACGGTGGCGATACCGCACGCGACGGCAATTTCGCCAACTTTGGTAAAGCGGCGTTTCACGCCGGCGAAGCGGTCAAAACCGCTGGCGATTTTCGTGTCATCGACATGTAGCTGCAGTGCGACGGCAACTGCCGCTAGGGCGTTCTGAACGTTGTGCCGGCCCGGCATCGGCAGGAAGATATCGCGGATGTCGCGCGTCGCCCCATCGCGGTCGCGCACCACCACGTCGAAGCGCGTGCCGCCAACCTCGGGCCGCAAATTCTGCCCCCGCACATCGGCCTGCGCCGAAAAGCCATAGGTCACAATTCGGCGGTCGCGGATACGCGGGATGATCGCCTGTACCTCCGGATGGTCGAGGCACAATATCGCCGCGCCATAGAAGGGGACATTTTCGATGAATTCGACAAAGCCGTCTTTCACCGCGTCGAAATCGCCCCAATGGTCGAGATGTTCGGGGTCGATGTTGGTGACGACCGCAATCGTGCCATCGAGGCGCAGAAAGCTGCCGTCGCTCTCGTCCGCTTCCACCACCATCCATTCGCTGTCGCCCAGCCGCGCGTTGCTGCCATAGCTATTGATGATGCCGCCGTTGATGACCGTTGGGTCGATCCCGCCCGCGTCGAGCAGCGCGGCGACCATACTGGTGGTCGTCGTCTTGCCGTGCGTGCCAGCGACCGCGACAGTGTTTTTCAGGCGCATCAACTCGGCGAGCATTTCGGCGCGGCGCACCACGGGAACGCGCTTCGCCAGCGCCGCTTCCACTTCGGGGTTGCCGCGCTGCACCGCCGTTGACGTCACGACGACAGCGGCATCGCCCAGATTGGCGGCGTCATGGCCGATGGCGACATGGATACCTCGGTCGCGCAGCCCCTGCACGACATAGCCGTCGGCAATGTCCGAACCCTGCACTTTATAGCCCAGATTGTGCATCACCTCGGCAATACCCGACATGCCAATGCCGCCGATGCCGATGAAGTGGATGGTGCCGATATCGGTCGCAACGCCGCGCATTAGTCCGCCATTTCCTTCGTCGCCCCGGCGGGCCGTGCCGCCGTGCGTACTTTTGCAGTAGACCCACCCACGCGGATGACATCCATCATCGGCGCGCCGCCGGTGGATTCAACCAGATCGGCAAGGTCACGGGTGGCATCGGGCCGACCACAGCTTTTGGCGCGCTCCGCCGCGGCTGCCAGCGCACCAGGTTCGAGTGCCAGCTTCTGAATCTGCTTGGCGAGCTCGCCGGGGGTGAAGCTGGGCTGCGCAATCGACCGCGCGCCGCCCGCCGCGACCAGATCGCGCACATTGTGCGTCTGGTGATCGTGCACCGCCGCCGGAAAGGGCACGAAAATCGCGGGCCGTCCCGCGCAGCTCAATTCCGCCACGGTCGAAGCCCCCGCGCGCCCGATGAACAGATGTGCCCAGCGAATACGTTCGGGCATGTCGGCGAAATAGGTGGCGCACTCCGCTGCTACGCCGAGGTCGGTATAGCGCGCGCGCGTGGCTTCGATATCGTCGGCGCGGCCCTGTTGCACCACTTGCAGGCGTGCGAGCAGCGCGGGCGGCAACATAGCCACCGCCTGCGGCACGACATCGGCGAGCACCGTTGCACCCAGACTGCCCCCGACGACCAGCAGGCGAAGGATGCCGTCCTCGCCCAGCGGCGGATAAGGTGCCTTGCGGATGTCGACAAATTCGTCGCGCACCGGATTGCCGACCAGATGCACCTTGTCGGCGCAGCCAGCGGGCATGCGGTGAATGTCGGTATAGGCGACGGCAATGCCTTCGACGCGCGGCGCCATCAGTCGGTTGACGCGGCCAAGCACGGCATTTTGTTCATGGAGCAGCGCGGGAATGCCGAGCGACTTCGCTGCCAGCAAGCCCGGGAAAGAGGGGTAGCCGCCAAACCCAACGACAGCCGACGGTTTAAACTCGCGCATCAGCGCCTTGGCCTGCGACCGCCCCTTGCGGATGCTATTCGCCGCGCGCACCCAGCCGATGGGGCCGCCGCCAAGCCGGCCGGCGGGGAGCACATGCACTTGCATCTCCGCCGGCGTGCCGGGAATTCGGGTCCCGCGGTCGTCGGTGACCAGCGCAACCTGATGGCCCCGGCTGAGCAGCTCGGCGGCAAGCGCATAGGCGGGCAGCATATGCCCCCCGGTCCCGCCCGCCGCGAGCACATAGTGGCGCGAAACGCTCATGCGCCGCCGCGCCTTGATTTGTTCCAGCTAGCCGTGAGCGAAGTGCCCACCGCATAAGGGTTGCGCCGCGTTAGCGACAGCAGCAGCCCCATGCCGACGCACAGCGCCAACATCGACGATCCACCATAGCTGATAAACGGCAGCGTCATCCCCTTCGACGGAAACAGCTGCGTATTCACCGCCATGTTGATCACCGCCTGCCCGCCGAACTGCGCCACCAGCGCCGTCGCAGCGAGGACCAGGAAGCCATCCTCTTCATCGAGCAGCCGCACCAGCACGCGCACGATGATCGCGAAATAGATGCAGGCAATGGCGATGCAGGCGAGCAGCCCCAATTCCTCACCGATGACCGAGAAGATATAGTCGGTGTGCGCCTCCGGCAGCTGGAATTTGGCGATGCCCGCGCCCGGCCCGGTCCCGATCAGTCCGCCGCCGGTGAGCGCGGCATGCGCCTTTTCCACCTGAAACGCATCGCCTTCACCAAACAGCCAAATGTTGATGCGCTTGGTCGCGACGGGATAGAAAAAATAGGCAAGGATGATCGCCAGCACCCCGCCGCCCGCGAGCAGACCCATGATGCGCATGGAAAGCCCCGCCACCATCACCAGCACCAACCATGTGCCCGCGAAAATGAGCGTCTGGCCCAAATCCGGCTGGCCCATCAGCAACACCGCGATAATACCCGTCAGCACGAAGGTCAGCGGGATCATCGGCAGGCGCTCGTCCTGCATGCGCAGCGAGAGCAGCCACGCCACCGATACTGCGAACATGGGTTTTAGGAATTCAGAGGGCTGCAGCCGCATGAACCCCGAACCCAGCCATCGCTGCGCGCCGTTCACTTCGGTGCCGACCAGCGGCACGAGGAAGAGCAAGCCAAGGAAGGTCACCGCGCCCCAGATGGCAAAGCGCTTCGCCTGCTGCTTGGGCAGCATCGACACCGCCAGCATCACCGGCACGCCGACGACGACCCACGCAATCTGGCGATAGAAGAAATAGAGCGGGTCGACGCTGACGGTGCTCGTCGACAATTTCTGCGCCGACACTGGCGATGCGGCGGCGACCGCAACTAGCCCGATGGCGATCAGAATCGACACCAGCAGCAGCAACACGCGGTCAATTTCCCAAAACCACAGCCCCAGCGGGGTGCGGTCGGCGCGGCTCAGGCGCGGGCCGCGCCGATTGCTGCGCTGCACCGCGATCACCGGGCGGCTCGCTTCATGGCTTGTGCCGTCGATCATGCCATCAAGCCTTTCACAAGGGCGCGAAACTGGTCGCCGCGATCCTCGAAGTCGCGAAATTGGTCGAACGAGGCGCAGGCGGGGGAGAGTAGCACGGTATCGCCGCTTTCCGCATCAGCCGCCGCAGCTGCCACCGCCCGGTCGAGCGTACCCGCTTCGGTCACCGGCAGATTGGGCCGCAGCAACTCCGCCAGCATCGGCCCCGCCTCGCCAATCGTATAGGCCGAGCGGACATGGCCAAGGTGCGGCAGGCACGCGTCAATCTCCGCCGTCTTGGCGCGCCCGCCGACGATCCAGCGGACCGCGCGGAAGGCGGCAAGCGCAGGTGCGGCTGCTTCGGCATTGGTCGCTTTGCTGTCGTTGATGAAAGCGACGCCGCCACGCTCGCCAACGCGCTCCAAGCGATGGGGCAGACCAGGGTAGGTGCGGAGCCCATTGTCTATTTGCTGGTGACCGACGCCTAGAATGTCACAAGCCTCGACCGCTGCCATGGCGTTTTCCAGATTGTGAGGCCCCTGTAGCGACGGCCAGTTTCGTTGGCTTCGCTCAGTCCACAGCTTTTTTGAGTCGAACACATCTTCAATGAAGCTGGCGATGACACCGCCTTCGCTGCCTTCAAACAGATCAAAATCGCGGGCATCTGGTACGCGGACAACGAAGTTATGGCCTGCCGATTGCATCCCAAACAGCCGCGCCTTCGCTGCCGCATAGGCGTCAAAACTGTCATAACGATCCAGATGATCGGGCGTAATGTTCAACAACACCGCCACATCGCAATCCAAACTGAAGGTCAGATCAATCTGGTAACTCGACAGTTCGAGCACATAGACCCCGCTCTCGGGCAGCGGATCCTGCGCCAGTATCGGCAGGCCAATGTTGCCGCCCATCGTTGTCGGCACGCCCGCCGTTTTCAGGATATGATGCACTAGCGCCGTCGTCGTCGATTTGCCGTTAGTGCCGGTAATCCCCACCACCTTGTGCGGCGGCAGTTCGGCGCGCGCCTGTGCGAAGAGTTCGATGTCGCCGATCACCGGCACACCCGCAGCCCTGGCATGGCCCGCAATCGGGTGGCGGTTCAAGGGCACGCCAGGCGACACGACCATGCCGGCAAAGCCCCTCAGGTCGGCCTCCAGCGGATTTCCAATCGCCGCTCCGAGCTTAGCCGCTTCGTCGCATGCCTCGGCGCGGTCATCCCATGCCATCACCTCGGCCCCGCTCGCGATGAGTGCGGCGACCGTCGCCAACCCCGAGCGCGCAAGGCCGAGCACGGCGTAGCGTTTCCCCGACCAGGCGCGCGAAGTGATCATCGCAGCTTGAGCGTCGCAAGGCCCGCCAGCGCGAGCACGATGGAGATAATCCAGAAGCGGATAACAACGGTGCTTTCGGGCCAGCCCAATTGTTCGAAATGATGGTGGATCGGTGCCATGCGAAACACCCGTTTGCCCGTCCGCTTGTACCAGAAGACCTGAATAATCACCGACATGGCTTCCGCCACGAACAGCCCGCCGATCAGCACCAGCACCAGTTCATGCTGCGCCGTCACCGCCATCGTTGCCAGCGCGCCGCCCAATGCGAGACTACCGGTATCACCCATAAAAACCGCCGCCGGTGGCGCGTTGAACCACAGGAACGCTAGACAAGCGCCCATGATTGCGGCCGCAAAAATCGCGAGCTCCCCCGCGCCGGGCACGTGCGGAATGCCCAGATAGCCCGCGAACTTCGCATTGCCCGACAGGTACACGATGACGAAAAAGGCAAGGCAGGCGATGATCACCGGAAAGGTCGCCAGTCCGTCGAGCCCGTCGGTCAGGTTCACCGCATTGCCGAACCCGACAATGAGCACCATCGCGAAAATATAGTAAAATGGCCCGAGCGGAATCACGACATCGTTGAAAAAGGGCAGGTAAAGGTCGGTCCCGGTGCGCGTCACGATCAGCCCGACCGCAACGCCCGCAATCAGAAATTCGATCAGCAAGCGCACCCGCCCCGGTATCCCGCGGTGGCTCGACTTGGTCACCTTGTCGAGGTCGTCGAGGAAGCCGACGATGGCAAACCCGCCCGTCACAAACAGACAGGCCCAAACAAAGCGATTGGACAAATCCATCCACAGCAGCGCCGAAATCATCAGCGAAATCAGGATCATCAGACCGCCCATTGTCGGCGTGCCGCGTTTGGCAAAGTGCGATGCCGGGCCGTCCTCGCGGATCGGCTGGCCCTTGCCCTGGCGCACGCGCAGCATGGCGATGAAGCGCGGGCCGATCACCATGCCGATGATCAGCGCCGTCGCCACGGCTGCGCCCGAACGAAAGCTTAAATAGCGGATAAGGTTAAGTATGCCGGGAAACCCGAGATACTCCGCCAACCAATAAAGCATCAGATTTCCCCGCCCGTCATCGCCGCCACCAGACGCGACAGACCGACCGAATTGGACCCCTTAATCAGGATGACATCCCCTGCCCGCGCCGTTTCGGCCAGAATCGCCTCGGCTGCCGTTGCATCGGGCACATGCGCGAATTTGATGCGGCCCTCAAGCGCCTTTGCAAGCGGTCCCATTTCATTGCCGACGAGCAGCGCAAACTCGGCGCCCGCCTGTTCCAGCGGCGCGGCGAGATCGGCGTGCAACCGCTCCGAATGTTCGCCCAATTCCTTCATGCTGCCCAGCACCGCCACCCGCCGCGCGCTGTGGTGGGTGCCGAGTTCGCGTAGCGTAGCGGCCATGGAGGCCGGGTTGGCATTGTAGCTCTCGTCAATCAATAAAATCTCGCCATCGCCGCGCGCGATGCGGTGCCGTGCCCCTCGCCCGGCCAGTCCTTCGAGTTCTGCCAACGCGAGGCCCGCTGCCGCCAAATCGCCGCCTGCCGCCTTGACGGCTGCCAGCACCGCCATGCTGTTGGCTACCCAATGATCGCCGGTCTGCGACAGGGTGAAGCACAACAGATGATCGTGCACTGCCGCCGTGACGATGGTCCCGCCATGACCATCGGGAAGCCAATCGAGCGCGCGCACGTCGGCCCCATTGGCCAGGCCAAAGCTGACAATGGTGGCGTCCGCCGCCTCCGCCGCTGAACGGAGCCGGTGGTAGTGCGGGCTGTCAAAGGGCAGAATGGCAGTACCGCCTGCCTCCAGCCCTTCGAAAATCTCCGCTTTGGCATCGGCAATTGCTTCGATGCTGCCCAGATTTTCGATATGCGCCGGCGCGATGGTGGTGATCACCGCAACATGCGGACGCACCTGCCGTGTCAGCGCAGCGATTTCGCCGGCATGGTTCATCCCCATTTCGAACACGCCATAGGCGGAGCGCGCAGGCATGCGCGCCAGGCTCAATGGCACGCCGGTGTGATTGTTATAGCTTTTGACCGAACGGTGCGCGCGGCCAGGGCGATGCCGTTCGAGGGCTGCATAGAGCGCCTCTTTGGTCCCAGTCTTGCCGACCGAGCCAGTCACGCCGATGATCCGTCCGGCACAGCGGGCGCGGGACGCCGCACCCAGCGCAACTAGCGCGGCAGTCGCGTCGGCCACCAGCACGTGCGGGGCCTCGACCGCGACTTCGCACAAAACGCCGCTGGCGCCCGCCGCGAGCGCACCATCGATGAATTTGTTGCCGTCGGTGGTCTCGCCGCGCATTGCGACGAACAGGTCACCGGGCTGCACCTCACGCGAATCAAAGGCAACGCCGTGCACGCTGAACGGGGCCGATGCGGTGCCGCCAGTCGCTGCCGCAATGGCGTCAGAGGTCCACAACGCGCTCATGCCGCACATTCCCGCGCGACGGCAACATCGTCAAAGGGAATGACGCGCATGGTATCGCCCGCGCCGACAATCTGGCCCTGCTCATGCCCCTTGCCCGCGATGCAAACGATGTCGTCAGGTCCGGCCGCAGCGATGGCGGCGGCGATGGCGTCGCGCCGATCACCGATCTCGCGGGCATGAGGCGCACCGCCCAGCACAGCATTGCGAATAGCCGCAGGGTCTTCGCCGCGCGGATTGTCGTCGGTCACGATGACGAGTTCGGCCTTTGCCGCCGCGACCTTGCCCATTTCGGGGCGCTTGCCCTGATCGCGATCACCGCCCGCCCCGATCACCACGATCAGTTTGCCGCGCGTATGCGGGCGCAGCGCGTCAAGCGCAGCGGCGATGGCATCGGGGGTGTGTGCATAATCGACGTAGACAGGTGCGCCCGAGCGGCTGATTGCGGCGCGCTCCAACCGACCCGGAACCGGCTGAACCCGGCCTAGGGCCGCACAGGTCGCGCTGGCGTCACCTCCGGTCGCGATCACCAGTCCGGCGGCAACCAATGCATTGGCGGCCTGATACGCGCCGATTAGGGGCAATTCGATGCGTGTGTCGCCAAATGCACCACCAATCTCCAGCGTCTGGCCCAGATGCGTCGGAATGCGCGAAATGATGCGGATTTCCTCGCCCACGGCACCGACACGGATCAGCGCCAGTCCGCGCGCCTTCGCGACATCAACAAAAGCCGCAGCGGCAGGGTCGTCGGCCCACACCACCAGCGCACCTTTGTCGGCCACCACCTCGCTCGCCAGCCGCAGCTTGGCGGCCAGATAGGCCTCCATCGTGCCATGATAGTCGAGATGGTCGCGGGTCAGATTGGTAAAGGCCCCGGCGGCAACGTGCAGCCCTTCGGTGCGATATTGGTCGAGGCCGTGACTGGAGGCTTCGAACGCGGCGTGGGTGATCCCTTCGCTCGCCAGCCCGCTCATATTGGCCAGAAAAGTGACGATGTCGGGCGTCGTCAGCCCCGTCGTGACACGGTCCTGTCCGGTGGTTACACCCAGCGTACCAATGGATGCCGCCGGATGCCCCGCCATGCGCCACAATTGGCGGGTGAGTTCGACGGTAGAGGTCTTCCCGTTGGTACCGGTCACCGCAACGCAGGTTGCCGGAAAGCGGTCAAAGAAGCGCGCGGCGATGCGGGCAAAGGCGCGGCGCGGCTCTGGCTCGGCGACATGGACCGCGCCGCTGACTTGCGCTTCCGGCCGCGCCACGACGGCAACAGCGCCAGCGGCGACCGCTGCTGCGATAAAATCTTCGCCATTGAAGCGGGCGCCGCGAAATGCGCCAAAGATGCTGCCGGGCGCGACCTTCCTATGGTCGATGGCCAATCCGGTAACCGGCGCGTCGGCGGCGGTTCCGGCGCTGTCTCCGATCAGCGCCCCCAGCCGCATTATTCTTGTTCCTCCGCACGGTTCTTCCACAAGAGCGGGGTGAGGTCCGACACGTCAACGTCGCGGCTTTCATCGGGGATTACACCCAGCATTGGCCCGGCGCGCATCACCACCTTGCGCACCACAGGCGCGGCCGTCCAGCCGGCGGTACGTTGACCCGAGCTATAGGCATTACCCTTGGGTCGGTCGATCATCGCGACGACGACATAGCGCGGGTTGTCCATCGGAAAGGCGGCGGCAAAGGTCGCCACCACCGAGCTACGGTTATAACCACCGACCCCAGGCATTTCGGCCGATCCTGTCTTGCCCCCAACGCGGAATCCGGGGGCGTCGGCCTGTTTGCCCGTACCATCGACAACGATCATGCGCAGCAGCTGGCGCATCCTTGCGCTGGTCGATGGCTTGAACACTTGCCGCCCCTTAGGCAACGCTCCATCGCGGCGCAGCAAGGTTGTGGGACGCCACACCCCGCCATTGACCAGCGCCGCATAAGCGCTGGCCAGATGCAGCGGCGTGACCGCGATGCCGTGACCATAGCTTACCGTCATATTCGTCAGCCGCCCCCAGCTCGATGGCCATAGCGGTTTGGCGCGTTCCTTGATTTCGATGTGCGGGCGGCTGCGGAACTCCAGTTGCTCGAACACCCGCTGCATCCTTTCGGCGCCAAGCTCATCGGCGATCAGCGCCGTGGTAATGTTTGACGAATGGATCAGCGTTTCAGGAACATTCAGCCAGCGCTCTTGCGAGTGCAGGTCACGGATCTGGTGGCCTGCAATGGCCAGCGGCTTGGTCGCGTCATAGCGGCGTGCCATGCTGGTGACAGTCCCAGCATCGATGGCGGCGGCAACGGTGATCGGCTTGAACGTCGAGCCCAGCTCGTAAAGATTGTGCGTCATCGCATTGCGCCGCGCACCCAGCGCGCTTTCGCCTACCTTGTTTGAGTTGAACGTGGGCAGCGAAGCCATTGCCAACACTTCGCCGCTGTTGGCGTCAAGAATAACCCCTGCGCCGCCAACAGCCTCCAGATTGGTGCCGGCGGACCCAAGCTCGCTTTCGAGCACCGCTTGCACCCGCGCGTCGATGGACAGGGCGAGCGGCTCGCCGCGCTGGGCAGCGTCGCTCAACCGTTCGTCGAATGCGCCCTCAATCCCCATCACCCCACGCCCGTCGGCATTGGTGAAGCCCAATATATGCGACGCCAGCGACAGTTGCGGATATAAACGGTCCTGCTCGCGCGGATAGTCAAAGCCGATCTCGCCGATGGCATTAACAGCCTTCACCTGCTCAGGCAGCGCGCGGCGACGGAGATAGGTTGACTTGCCGCCAGTCAGTTTGGCCCGGACCGCAGAATAGCTCATGTCCGGAAAGATGCGTACCAGTTCCGCCGCAAGGAAATCCGGATCGTTG
>VFQM010002173.1_pt1 | contig 15190 bp, 12 predicted proteins | sample 3512391 | NCBI WGS metagenome assembly VFQM01 (sample SAMN10412369, study PRJNA504923) | tailings metagenome | isolation source: Replicate 1 from Balatoc abandoned mine | place: Philippines
GCACTGTTTACAACCCCCTCGTTTTTTAAGATTTTGGAATAGCATTCCTCGATACCCAAACGGATTTTATCAAGTTTGCCGTTTACCTCTTGTGCTTCTCGGCTCTTGCCCAAAACCCTGCCGTACTTCAAATCCCAATTTGTTGCGGAAATATCCAGTTTAGTACTGAATGCAGACTGCTTGCCGTTTACAGTAATCCTGCACATAACCGTAACCTTTCCGTTTTTCTTCGGAGCATTCTTTTTAAGGTAGAACAATACCTTAAATGTTGATTTTTTTGTCGTTTCCATACTCACAATTCTTAATGATAAAATTAAACTTATGTGAGCTACGGAACAATATGAAAAATTATGCAGAAAGCTGAAATACAGTATTTTATTAGGGTTATTTTCTGTTTTCAAAAGTAACGTTTTAGTAACCTTACTTTTGCCAAACCTCGCTTTTTACTGCTTTTTACCTCATTACCAAAAAATCATAAAACGGCTGTAAAGTCTTTATTTACAACCGCTTTGCCTGTTTCTAATCTTTGATGTATTTTTACTGAAAATTTATTTTAAAGAAGTACTAGAAGTATGAGTAAGCAGTTGGTAAATCGTTTAATTACAGTTGTCTCTATTGTGATACCAGTAGTAGTCGCTGTCTTGTTCAGGGTAAAAATTGATGGTTACGATTTTTCTTTTTTGCCGCCTATTTACGCAAGTATCAATGCCCTTACCGCAGTTTTGTTAGTGGCTGCCTTGTGGTCTATTAAAAATGGGAAACGGTCACTACACGAATTTTTTATGCGTACGTGTATTGCGCTATCGCTATTATTTCTGGTGATGTATGTGGCTTATCACATGACAAGTGACCCAACTAGTTTTGGAGGCGAAGGTACTATCCGTTATGTATACTATTTTATCTTAGTAAGTCACATTATACTTTCTATCGGTGTTGTGCCCTTAGTGTTATTCACATACGCCAGGGCGTATAATGAAGAGTTTGACAGGCATAGGAAACTAGCCCGTATTACTTTTCCGATTTGGTTGTATGTGGCAGTAACAGGTGTTATCGTTTATTTGATGATCAGTCCTTATTACGCTTAATGTAGGTAATATGAAAAAATTATTCGCACTTATCTTACTACTGGTTTTGTCTGTTTCTGAATTAATGGCGCAATGTGCTATGTGCAGAACACAACTTGAAAACAATGTGAGCAACGGAGAGCCGGGTATAGCCGCAGGAATTAATACAGGTATACTTTACCTTTTGGTTATGCCTTATCTGGCCATTACGATTTTAGGATATTTTTGGTACAAATCCAGTAAGAACAATGCAGGTAAGCTTGGTGAGCGCGCTATTGCACGCTAAATGTCCGAAGTGCCGTCAGGGTGATATGTTTGTACATCCACTGACTAACATTGCCAGGTTTAATCAAATGCACCAGACTTGTCCGGTGTGTAGTGAAAGACTTGAGCCTGAACCTGGCTTTTATCAGGGAGCTATGTATGTGGGTTATGCCTTAAGTGTAGCTGTAACAGCCTTCGTTTTTATCTTGGTTTTTGTATTGAACATTGAATCCATGTGGTTGCCTGTCATTATTGTTGCAGCCATTATGGTGTTATTGATACCTGTAAATTATCGTTATTCAAGGGTGCTTTACCTATATATGTTCGGGGGCATTGAATACAGGGCAAAAATCGATTAGTTTTCTTAATTTAAGGGAAATCTGATGTCTTGAAAAACAGAGTACTCCTTCTGGTTTCTTTCCTTTTGCTGGTAGCAGGTATGTACCTGCTCTATAGCTACCGTCAACCAGTTGATAGCAGTTCTTTAACAGAGCTTATCAATAAGAAAGTTGCAAAGCAACTTGAAATACTGGAAAAGGAAGCAGCAGCCTTTCAACACACAGCCTCAAGCTGCAATTTTACCTCAACGAGCCATTTTCCTTTTTTTATTTACGAGAACAAAGCACTCGTTTGCTGGACAGATAATGCTGTCATTCCACCGTTGAGTTTATTGTCGGACAAGCCTTCGGTACAACTTGTTAAAATAGCCCGGGGGAATTTTTTATTGTATCAGGCACCTATTGGTGCAGACAGGCAACTGATGTCCTTGATTGTACTGACAAGAGATTTTCCGATACAAAATGATTTCCTTAGTAATATCTGGAATGAGGAAATATTGCCTGGTGCAAAAGTAACTATACTTGAACCACTTTCTAATTTAGGCATACCCATAAGCTATAAAGGCACTGTACTTTTCAGGTTAAGCTTTTTACAAACAGATGTAGCTGTAAACGTAAGCGGTACTGCTTGGGCCGTATTATTAATTTTTTCAGGTATTATTGGTTTTACCTTTTTTTTAATTTCCTGGTTTTACCGAACACAATCTTTAACCAGGGCTAGTGTACTGAGTGCTACAGTACTGATTGTTTTGCGTCTTTTTCTATTGCTTAACAATTTTCCAAGGGCTTTCATCAGTTCAGAAATTTTTTCCGCACAACGTTTTGCTTCCTCTACACTCAATCCTTCATTAGGCGATTTGCTGCTAAATGTCTGTCTTATTTTACTGTTGGCAATCATTGTTTTCAGGTATTGGCAAAAGGAAGGAGCAGCTATTAAATATAAGGAGATATCGCCTTTGCGTTTAATAACCTTGTTGAGTACTTCATTTTTATTATTTAGTATCTGGCATTACCCTGTACAAACATTACAGACCATTGTACATAACTCAAGTATTGAAGTCGCCATCACCTCATCGCTCGATACTTCTTTTATAAGAATATTATCCCTGATAGCGATTTTATTAACCTGGATAACAGCCTTTTTGCTGAATCATGTATTTATCAATTTTATTACAAACGCAAGTGGAAAACACGCGCATAGAATATTACTGGCAGGAACTTTTCTTTTTGGATTTATCAATTACTGGGAGGAACAGCCTTATCTGGGCACCATTATAATCACCTGGTCGGTGGTGTTATTGATGCAATACGCAAAATTTTCTGTGAGCCTCGAAAGAATTCAATATAAGACCTTCGGTTATTTCTTTTTAGTGCTGTTTGGTTTGGTGTTGAATGTAGCGGTTCGTATTTATTATTTGGATAAAGAACAGCAAAATGAAAATCAAGTGCGCTTTGCTGAGAGCTATCTGGTAGACAGAGATAGTTTTGGTGAGTTTTTGCTAAATGATTTAACACCGAAGATTAAGCAAGACGCCTTTATTCAAACACGCCTGGTGAGTCCCTTCTTAAGTAAACTTCCAATTCAGCAAAAAATCAGGCAAGTATATTTCTCCAGTTATTTCAATAAGTACGACATCAATATACAATTGTTCAATTCTGCTGGAGATAACCTGACTGGTTATTCTTCTGATACCTTTTCCGACATTATAAAATCCTTAGATGAAAATGCCAGCAGAACTGAGTACGAGGGCTTATATCGCCTGAGCAACAAAACTAAAGACATTGCCCAGCAATATGTACTTGTCATTAAAATAGACAGAGGCCCTTTAGTAAGTGGATACGTATTAATTGAGTTATCCTTAAAAAGAATTTTGCCACAAAATGCATATCCTGAGTTGTTGGTAGATAATCGCTTTAGAGAATCATTGAAGCCTAACGACCTGACCTATGCCAGCTTTGCCTTGAATAAAGTACAAGCCAGTGCAGGTGATTTTAATTATGAAAGAGATTTTGATAAAAAACTTTTAGGTGAACCCGCACTTTACTCTACCGGTGTAGTCAGTGGTGGTTATCAACATTATGCGGTAGAAGGTACTGATAGCATCGTTATTGTGGTGTCATCTAAATTAATGACTTATAAAGGATTTCTGGCTAATGTATCGTTCTATTTAATATTAGGTCTGTTCTTAATACTGTTGTTTGTTCTATGGTTAGGCTTAAGTAACCTGATAAAAAAGAAACAAGTCTTTTATGCCGCACGCATACAGCTTTTTATTACACTCTCCTTTTTTGTGCCCTTACTGGTGGTAAGCATCATTACCTTGCGCATGCTTAATGAATCATCACAGAATCAGCTAAATAACACCTATTTAAACAGGGCCGGATTTATTGCCGAGCAGTTGGCTGATTTTACTAACCGAAAAGATTCATTGAGAGGTTCACTTACTAACCAAGAGTATGTGACAGAACTGGCGAGGCTGGCCAATGCAGAGTTAACATTATATGACAGGGATGGAGTATTGCAAGCAACCAGTCAGCATTCCGTTTTCGATAATCAGTTGATGGCGCCCATTGCTGATCCCCTGGCGATGCAAAAAGTACGCAATGGAGAAAAAATGTTCGTGTTAGAAGATAAGATCGGTAGTTTGTCTTATTTTATTGCTTATGCCAGTTTGGATGCAGACCAATCCTTGCTAGCCATTCCTTATTATCAGTCTGCAGCTTCAGTTGAATCTGTTCAGATAGAAGCACTTTCTGAAATATTAGTCATCTTCGGAATAGTCTTTTTGCTTTTACTTATTTTCTCCTTCCTGATTTCACGTTGGCTTACTTTTCCAATAGAGTTTATCACCAATACTTTGCAGCGTACAAGTTTAACGCGATCAAATGAACCAATTAATTGGAAGTCGAATGACGAAATTGGTTTAATGGTAAACTCTTACAACGATATGTTGCGTAATTTATCAGAGAGTAAACTTGAGTTAGAACGCATACAGCGTGAGCAGGCATGGCGGGAAATAGCACAGCAGGTGGCACATGAAATTAAGAATCCACTTACACCCATGAAGCTGACCCTGCAAAGAATGAGCAGAAACCTGATGCAGCAGGATGTGCAGACGGATAAGATTTCTGTGTCTGTGAATTCTTTATTAGAACAGGTTGAATTATTGAATACGATAGCCAGCTCCTTCAGTTCATTTGCGAAAATGCCGGCAGCAGTAGTAAGAGAGGTGGATATACAAAAACTGTTAGCCCAATCTATTGAACTGTATAAGCAAGAGATAAAGATTACGCAGAAAACTCAGGGTGAGCCAATGCTGGCCAAAGCTGACCCTGTAATTTTGCTGGCAGTGTTCTCTAACCTGATACTTAACGCTATACAGGCTAAAGCAGAGGATAGAGAAATAGAATTGACTATTGAAACAGGAATTGAAAATGCTTTTTGGAGAATACAGTTTAGTGATAATGGAAAGGGTATTGAAGACGAAAAGCGGGATAAAATTTTTTTACCACACTTTACCACAAAAGAGACGGGCTCAGGCTTGGGTCTGGCTATTGCCAGACAAGCGTTGGAACAAATGGGTGGTTCAATTTCCTTTAGCTCAGTGCTGAATGAAGGATCAATCTTTGTTATTTTGCTGCCGGTTGCCTGAGTATAAACTTTCTTCAATTAACTATGCCAATTACGCCAACTATTAACGCTATTATTTTTGATTTGGGTGGTGTTATCATTAACCTCTCACCTGCAAAGACTTACGAAGCCTTTAGTACAATTTCAAATAAACCGTTAAGCGAAATTGAAGAGTTAGCAAAGACAAGTCGTGAGTTTAGTTTGTACGAGACAGGACATTTGAGTGATGAAGATTTCAGAATTTTCTTAAGGCAGAGTTTGGCAACAGATGCAGATGATCAGGTACTGGACAAGGCCTGGAACTCCATGTTGCTGGATATTCCGCCACAGCGCTTACAAACTTTATTACGGTTAAAAACTAATTACAAAACTTTTTTGTTGAGCAATACCAATGCCATACACTTGAGGGCATTTAATACTATTTTGAAAGAGGTGAGCGGGCACGAAAATTTTGAGCAGTACTTTAATAAGGATTATTATTCGCATGAGATGGGTTTAAGAAAACCTGATACTACTATTTTTGACTATGTAGTTCGGGAGCAACAGCTTAATCCTGCTCAGACTATTTTCTTTGATGACTCAAGTATTAATTTAGCAGGTGCAGCTCAGGCGGGTTTGCGCACGCATCACGTAACCAATGCAGATGAACTTTTTAAAGAATTGGATAAATACTAACAGAGAGACTGTACGAATAGCAGGACAGGCGCTTTTATTTCTGGCTACTTTTGTGACCACCACCTTGGCAGGCGCTGAGTGGAGTTACGGACGGTCTGTCTATATGGAAGGATTTGGCTGGAAGGATTTTGCCAGTGGCCTTCCTTTTTCTATTTCTTTTCTAAGCATTCTTACAGTACATGAGTTTGGTCATTATTTTACAGCGCGCTTTCATGGGGTAAGGAGTTCGCTACCTTATTACATTCCTTTGCCACCCTTTCCCTTATCAATAGGAACCATGGGGGCAATAATACGGTTGAGGCAGCGTGTTTACTCAAATATTCAAAACTTTGATATTGGCTTAGCAGGACCCTTGGCAGGTTTTATCTTAGCCTTAGGTATTTTATTTTATGGCTTTACGAATCTTCCTGCCAAAGAGTACATCTATCAAATTCATCCGGAGTATGAAGCCTATGGAGATAATTATGCCGAGTATGTTTATACGGGCAGTGAAGAGGTAATTGATATTGTGGTCGGTAAAAATCTCTTATTTATGTTTTTCGAAACATTTATTGCAGATCCTGAACGTATGCCGAACCCACATGAATTGATGCATTATCCCTTTCTGTTTGCCGGCTTTCTGGCGCTTGTTTTTACAAGTCTTAACTTGTTACCCATCGGTCAATTAGATGGTGGTCATATACTTTACGGTTTAGTTGGCTATAAAAGGCACAAACAGATTGCAACCACTGTCTTTTTATTACTGTTGTCGTATTCAGGAATGGGATTAGTAAAACCAACTGATCCTATTGATGGTCTCCTCATCAATATTCCTTTGTATGTGGGCTTTCTTTACTTTGCCATGAAGGGACTTCATTTAAGTACACGCGATACAATTATGTACGCCAGTGTATTGTTTGCCATTCAATTTTCCGCGTCCTGGTTTTTTCCAACTGTAGAGGGTTACTCTGGCTGGATGCTTTTCGCTTTTGTGATTGGTAGATTTTTGGGAATAGACCATCCACCTTGTTTGATTGAATTACCCTTAGATAGTAACAGAAAAATATTGGGTTGGGTAGCGCTGATAATTTTTGTGTTGTCTTTTACACCGGCACCGCTGTAACCAGAAACCATCGCAAAAATATTCGAACCTAAACAATTGCGTTACTTAGATGCAGTGGGCCGGGATGTGGGTGGATTGAAGAAGCAATCTGAAATTGATGTGCTGATGTGCTGATTCGGTAATGTGCTGATTTGATTATGTGCTATTTTTGATACAGTCTTTAGTGAAGCAAAATCTTTTTTACAACAATTTCATTACCAACTTTCATCTTCACTAAGGCCAGACCACGCATATGTTGTGTTAAGCTTATTTGTGTGTCCTCAAAGGTTTGTTGCGTTGTGAAATTTATTTCCTGACCGTTGATTGTGTGAATAGATATCACATCAACCATACCCTTAATGGAGAAAGTATTCGTTGCAGGATTCGGATAAAGCTCAAGACTACTTAAGCGCTCAGGTAAAGAGGTTGTTATCTCACCTTTGCCAAAGACAGGTCGGATCATGGGGGTACCTCGAACATTTGAAGTAGGAATCCAACCCCCATTTAAATTAGCAAAAAGCTTGTCTGTATTATCAGCACCTCTATCCAAGCCAATACTTACGGCTCCATTAGCTGGTTGGCGCCAACCAATATAGAAGCGTTGGGGTACGAGCACGGCATTCCGGAGTTTTACTTTGTGGAAAATATTTAGACCAGGTCTTCTCACCGAAATGACTTCTTCAGCAAGTAACGTTCCTGGGATTCCACCATTATCTGCAAAGATAAGTAAGTCAACAATGGTACTCAGTTGACCTGTTAGCAATGGGAAGTAGATGTAAACACCGGTAAGTGTGTCTGCATCTGATCCGAGTTTCGTAAAACCAAAGGCTGCTTCATTTCCTGTTTGTGCAAGTCCTATAGAATATTCAGCGATGCCATCATCATAGGCATAATAGTCGCTGATATTATAACTTGTTTCGAGAGTATCATTTACTCGAAAATCTATGGGTGCATAAATGAGGTCATCATAGTCAGCATTCTCCTCCTCTGGGATTGCGTAAATAGAAATATTGTCGCTTGATGTTAAAATTGTCTTTAAAGTAACAATGGTTGAATCAGCTAACCTATCGAAAAAGACTGTGTTACCCAGATCAGGTAGTTTTATAATGGCAGTATCCATTTTAGCAAAAGCGTCAATAAAAAAACCTTCAAGAGAGTCAAGTGCTTCGTTATGTTCAGTATAAGATTCACCAAAGTAGTTTTTAGTATTAAGATATGTAAACTGGTTTACAGTAGTGCCTTCATTTTTTTGTGTAGTAACTAAGAATGAGACTGGATTAACTATTTCATTACCGTAAAGATGCTGTTGGGGAACAGCAAAGTATTCTCCAAACAAAGTACTATGTCCATTACCTAACGCCCGGTCGGGAAATGATAAATCGGTGGCAAAGCGATTTTGATTTAAGTATACGTAATCTATTGCCCAGGTATCGAAGGGGCCTGAACTTCTGCCAAAGCGGGATATGCGAAACTGAAAAGCATCATGGAAATAAACCTCACTGGTAATAGGCTTGATGTAATTGAGAAAAATGGTTGGGTCAGCATTTTCCGTAATCCGAATGAAGTCTTGTGTAATCCACTCGTCTTCATTATTTAAAAAATCAACTTGCAGGAAATCACCCGGATCTGGAGCTTCTCCATTGGCTTTCCACTGATATTGAAAGCTCAAGTATACACTTCCTCTATTAGGGACAGGCACTTCGGTTAACCTGATTTTGCGCGACTCCAGTACATCAGTAATGCCATTGGTAGTCAGGTCAGTTACGTAAGCAGCACCATTCGCTCTTGTTCCATCTAGTATAGCAGCGCCTTGCGTAGGTGGGCGTATGGCAAAACCATCCAGGATGGTGACATCTTCTTTATTAGCCCATAGGGTGTCGCGACTGCTTCCGGCAAAAGAGAAGTCATCCCAAAAAGGAAGACTCATGGGTGCTGTATTTTTTGTCCGCTTGTTTTGATGAATTGTTTCTTCTGTTTTATGCGTATGCGGATAGACAATAAATTGTGCTGAGGCACTCGTGTAAATCAAATTGAAAATAAATAAGCATAGTACAATATTGACGCTGCTCAGCCTTGGGCCAGACCAGAAGGTTTGAAGGGCAGAACATGACTTTGTGTGCGTCATCAATGTTGGTTTATAATTCGTTCAGGTCGATTTGGTTATCACCTTCATCTGTACTTTCTTCTTCTGGTACCTCAGTTCCTTTTTTACCGACCCATACATCGATTACATCGCCAGCCCTCATTTTGGTTTGTGGGACGGGTGATTGTTTTAAAATAACGATGGGCCCGTTGTTAACAGTATCGCCCACAACGATTATTTCTCCTATGTGCAGGTTAGATCCAAAGATTGGAATTTTAGCATCTTCCAATGTGTAGCCTACTACATTAGGTGTGGGTATTTCATTGCTGCCACCATCTTCTACCACCAGGTCGATAACGGAGCCTTTTGGTATACGAGTGCCCGGTTCAATTTTTTTGCCCTGGTAACGCATTTCTTTTACAAGATTCAGGAAAGGCCCCCTTATTAATTGTATGCGGCCACGCTTAAGCTCACTGCCACGCATAACGGCTTCGGCATTGATCAGCGAACCATCGATAAGGTTAGGTAGGGGCACACTGGGTGGTGTAATTCTATTTATTGTGATGAGGATGTTTCTGTTTTCTTTTACTTTAACACCGGCAGCAGGATATTGCTTGAGTACAGTTAATGGCTCATAGTCCGGAGAGTATGACGAATCATTGATGGCATAACGCAGATTTCTATCCAACAGGAATTTTTCCAACTCAGTAATGTTCATTCCCTGAATATCGGGTACAGTGATACTTTCTCCGTGATTGGTAGAAGAAGGCAGGTAAATGTAGAAGTAAGAAATACCTATCGTTAGGAAGACAAGTGTTGCTATCACTATACTGAGCAGAAGGCTACCAACAGTTCCGGGTTTATATTTCTTAAAAGGATTTTGCATAGCTAGGGTTAGAATTTTAATGCTGATGAAAAACTCCGCTCAATTCTTTTGCCCTTGTCGTAGCGTTCCTGGGCAATGGTTAATAAAGTAGTGATGAGTTCACTGAAACCGATGCCGCGTTCCTTCCACATCATTGGGTACATGCTGGAGTTAGTAAAGCCGGGGATGGTGTTGATTTCATTTACGTATACTTTATTGCCTGCCAGAAATAAATCGACACGGGCAAAATCTTCGCAGCGCAAGGCTTGAAATGCTTTAACAGAAAGCGTTCTGATTTTTTCGGCAACTGCTTTGCTAAGCTTAGCAGGCACTTCAATACGTACTGCTTCAGGATCTACATACTTGGCATCGAAAGTATAAAACTCATATTTTTTGCTGATTACGATTTCGCCAGGCATACTGGCTTGGGGTGGATTGTTACCCAGGATGGCGCATTCAACCTCTCTTGCTTTAATGAATTCCTCCACAATGATTTCGTCATCGTATTTAAAAGCATCCTCTAGTGCTTTGATGAGGTCAGCAGGCTTTTTTACTTTATGAACACCTACAGAAGAGCCCAGGTTAGCCGCCTTAACCATGAAGGGCGTTCCTAACTTTTTCTTGATGTCGGCAAACTTAATTGTTTCTCTTTCTGTGAAGTGGTAGGTCATGTATTTAGCTACCGGGAGTTTGGCAGATTCCAACACACGCTTGGCCACTATCTTATTCATGGAGAGAGAGGAACCCAATACCCCTGTGCCTACCATAGGCAAATCCAGGGCTTTAATCATCCCTTGTATGCTGCCATCTTCTCCGTCTGTGCCATGAAGTACCGGTAAGATAATATCTACATTAAAGCGCTCTTCGTTACCGGCTATGACAAAGCCTGGTTTTTGGGCATCCAATAAAATGCTCAGCGCTTTTCCTTCTTCTATGTTTTTACTTACGCCTTTTGTTAGAAACCACTTTCCGTTTTTGCTAATGCCTACGGCTATGGCTTCGAATTTATCTTTATCGATAAACTCATAAATATTTTTTGCGGAATTGATAGACACGCCATGCTCAACCGAGCGGCCGCCATATAGAATAACAACTTTTTTCTTTGCAGTCATAAAATCAAAAGGCTAAGATAAGCAATCATCTACCTTCAATGAATACTTTTTGGCTATAGTATTGATTATCGGCTTTAATATGCACTACATAAATGCCTGTGTTGACATCAAACAGTGGGTAGGTATAGGTTTGATTGAGTGTATTGACGGCTACGTTTTTTACAATGGTTTTACCGGTAAGGTCATAAACAGAGAAAACAACGGTTTGTCTGTTTTCCACATTAAAGGTAAGGTTGAGTTCACCTTGCGGACCTGGGTATATGGCGACTAATTCGGTAAGTGGAATTTTGGGTGAGGCTTGTCCGGCATAGAGTTCTATATTGTCGAGGTATAGGGGATTGCCCAGGTAAGCACTGGCGGTAATGGCTAGCCTGACTGAGGCTTCGTTGGCAAGACTGTTTAGATTAATCACCTGGCTGTCCCAGTTTGCTTCAGTGATTACACTGCTGTTGTTAGCCGTACCTTGAAAAACAAAAGCTTCTATCAAGGGTGAATAACTCAGGCCGCAATCGGTGCTATAAAGAATTTCTCCTGTCACCTCATCGTTCAGGCTATTGCGAAGAGACCAGTCGAAACGGAGGTTCGCTTCGGTAAGGTTGCTGAAGTCGAGTTCAGGGCTCACCAACCAGGCGGAAGTTGCTTGTGTAAAGTCAAGCGATTGAAAAACCAGTGACTGCTTATAAAATGTTGTAGCCTTGCTCCAGTTGTCACCATCTTCCGGATTGATGGCAATCCATTTTTCATTAAATAAGCCTTCAAATCGCTCGCGTGTTGGCATCTGATCAGTAAGATTGTCAATCACGAACGATTTTGTTAGTGTATTATCGTTCGGATTACTGTCTGTTGCACCATTGGGTTGATTGAGGGTAACACTTAAATCGTAAGCACCTTCACTTACTGAGAGCGGGATGCTTATTTGACCATAACTGAATGCAGGCACTGGATTAAATAGTTGCTGTACGTTGGTAATTGCGCCACCATTTAGCTGATATGACAATTGAAAAAAATTAAGAGGATCGCTTCCTAAGTTTTGAAAGCGTACTGTGAGTACATTTTCGGTGGCACAAGCAACAGGCCAGGGTGAAATAATTTCGCGTAAGGCCACGTTCTGCTGCCCACCAGGCGGTGAGATTAATCCAAGTGAAGTGAGCAAAGATTTTCTGCGAGGTACCGCATCATCATTAAGAATAATTTCCATGCGATCGACTTGACCGGCAGTGAAGAGATTCATGCACACATCATTAGTGTAGTCCATGAAATTCTGGAACATCTTTGTGTTAGAGCAGGAGAGCTGTGGATGAGTGGGGCATCCGTTGGTGTCATTGTTTTGCTTAGGCGTATCAGCTACATAATCGGTTGTTGTAATGCAATTTGAATCATCACCCCAGATATGTCGAAGACCAAAATAGTGGCCGACTTCATGCGTCAAGGTTCTTCCTCTGTTAAACCTTGAGATAAGATTAAAATTGCCATCCTCAATACTGCCAAAAGCATCGTGGGCAATGACAACACCATCAGTTGAGGCGATTTCATTTTGATACTCTTCTAGACCCTGTAAATTAGAGACAGGAAATTGGGCATAGCCAATGAGGTCATCAGTCATACGACACACCCAGATATTCAAATAATCTTCAGTAGGCCAGATGCTTTCAGACTTCAATAAAACTTCATCTTCAAAAACATAACCACTCTTTGAGCCCTGCTTTCTTACAATACCGTTGCTAGGCTGGCCATCGGGGTCTTGGCGGGCTAAAACAAATTCTATGTCGAGACTGCCTGCTACAGGTAAAAAAACAGCAGGTGTTTGATTGGCATCGCTGTTCAGTCTTTTAAAATCTTCGTTTAGTACCCGAATTTGAGAAAATACTTGTTCATCAGAAATGTTAGTACCTAAACCTACAGGCTCACCGTTGTGAATGACATGCACAACAACCGGAATCTGATAAGGGCCAGCGTGTGTTCGTTGTTGCGCATTCGTTTGTAAGCGATTGATAGTTCTATCTTCTATAAACTTTTCAAAAATCTCTCTGCGTTCCTGCTTTTGTATTCTGTCAAAGAGAGCATTAGTTTGTTCTGTTGTTGCACACCGTATTTGTGCCATCACTTTACCGGAAGGTAGCAGTACTGCTGCTGATAAGAGTAAACCTGAAAGAAATAAGGTAACGCAACGTAAGTTCAACAACATCTGGCCTGGGTTTGCAGCATGAATCCTTCAAAGATAAGAAGTGTAAGCATACGGTGAATCATCGAATTACTTGTTTGTAGCAGGTTTTGGGCTGGTCATACATTAGTTTAACGGGTAAAAAATGCACGGTCATTTAATTAAGTCTCCCTGGTGGCCCTGCCTTTGCCAAAACGGCTACATACAGGCTAAGCCCTACAAACAAAGAGGAGGATTAAGTAGAGTTGACTTACAGCATTGACAAAAAAAAATACCGGAGTAAATCCGGTATTTTTATAAACGTAAAATCTTGCGAAGTATTGTCTTATCAGCGGTTAACAGGGGTAAGATTTATTACCTCTATTTTTGAAATTTCAGGCACAGCTTTTTTAATAGCTTCCTCAACACCGGCCTTGAATGTCATGCTGCTCATGGGGCAGGAGCCACAGGCACCTACAAACTCGAGTTTTAAAGTATTGTCGCTGGTGAGCTCATGTATTTTTACGTTGCCACCATCAGCCTCTAAATAAGGTCTTATGCCATCCAGAGATGCTTCAATTCTTTTCGTTAGTTCGACTGTATTCATTAAACCGTTATTTCAACTTTTTTAGTTTGGGTAAAATTAGCATTTCTTATGGCAATATGGCGCGCTAACGTTTCTGCCAGTTCAGTAAATGCTGTGGCCGTAATACCATCCTTCATTACTGCAGGTAAGCCACTGTCACCACTTTCGCGGATACTTTGCACCAGTGGTATCTGACCAAGGAAAGGAACATCGAATTTTTCCGATAAGTTCAAGCCCCCATCTTTACCAAAAATGTAGTATTTATTATTCGGAAGCTCTTCCGGTGTAAAATAGGCCATGTTTTCTACCACACCTAATACAGGTACGTTGATTTGAGGTTGCTTAAACATGGCAAGCCCCTTTTGCGCATCGGCTAACGCAACTTTTTGAGGCGTTGTTACTATAATAGCTCCCGTAACAGGCACTGTTTGTACAAGTGTTAAGTGGATATCGCTTGTGCCCGGTGGTAAATCGATAAATAAATAATCAAGTTCTCCCCATTCAGCATCTGTAATAAATTGCTTGAGAGCTGAGCTGGCCATCGGTCCGCGCCAGATCACGGCACTTTCGGGTGGTGTTAAAAAGCCAATCGATAAAAGTTTTACACCGTATTGTTCAATGGGCACAATAATGTTTTTGCCATTCACTTGTTTTACGGTTGGCTGCTCATGTTCGCAGTTAAACATGACAGGTATGGAGGGGCCGTAAATATCCGCATCGATAAGGCCGACTTTTGCACCGGCTTTTGCCAGGGCCACCGCCAGGTTAGAGGTAACGGTAGACTTGCCTACACCGCCTTTACCGGAGGCTACTGCAATAATATTTTTAACCCCGGGCAAGAGGGGCGCATTGTCGCGCAAAGAAGTTACAGAAGAGGTCATGAAAATATCGATCGTCACGGCTTTGCCAACCACTTTTTCAACAGCCTCGCGGCATTCTTTTTCGATTTTGCCTTTCAGGGGGCAGGCCGGGGTGGTCAGTACAACTGTAAAGGCAACTTTATCTGCACTCACCTGAATATCCTTAATCATGCCCAGGCTAACCAGGTCGCGTTGAATATCAGGGTCGTTAACAGTAGAAAGGGCCTTGCTTATATCTGCTTCAGTAAAATTCATGGCGCAAATTAGGGCTGGAAAATGGAAATTAGAAGTTAGAAGCTAGAATATATCTAAGAAGATAGCATACAGAATATAGAAGCTGGAGGCTCGAAGTTAGAAGCTCGAGGCTGGATACGAGTAGCCTGAGGCTTGTAGCTAGTAGCCAGTAGCATGAAGATAACGGCTAGAAGGCCAGCTTCAATAAGAATGCTCAAACTCAAGCCTTCAGGTTCCAACCACTGACATGCAATAGG
>VFQM010002179.1_pt1 | contig 15166 bp, 14 predicted proteins | sample 3512391 | NCBI WGS metagenome assembly VFQM01 (sample SAMN10412369, study PRJNA504923) | tailings metagenome | isolation source: Replicate 1 from Balatoc abandoned mine | place: Philippines
CGGGCAGACGCAGTCGCTGCTGGCCAAGGTGAATGCGGCCGAAGCGAGCATCGGCCGTGGCAACGCGGAGGCGGCGATGGGCCAGCTTGGCGCGCTGCGCAACGAACTGCAGGCGCTGGTGAACAGCGGTCGCGCGACGGCCGCGCAGACGGAAGTGCTGGAGTTGGCGATCGAGCGCATCGAGCGCGCGACGCGTTGACGCTGATGTCACGTTGCCGCGCGATGCTTGCGCGGCAACGTGACATCCTGAAACGGATTGTCAGGAGGGTCCGGTCACCGCGTGGTGGCCGGACCCTCCGGCGTTTCCAGACGGCGGCGCCGGCGGTAGTCGATCCAGCCGAGCACGCTGCCCGTGAGCGCCATCGCGAAGGTCAGCGCGAAGGCGATGCGCTCGCCGCGCGTATCGAGTGCGCGCGCAATGCCGAGCGCCACGCTCACGCCCAGCAGGCCGATGGCGATGTCAATGAAGATGTTGGTCCAGCTCTCGCGCACACCGCCGATGTACTCGCCGGCCTCCCAGAGCAGCATCGCCGCCAATGCGACAGCGAAGACGCCGCCGACGCTCAGCTTGAAGAAGACGTTGGAGAATCCACCGGCGACGCCGCTCAGGAGGTGCACGAGCATCCAGCGGTCGAGGAAGCGACCCTCTCTCCAGTCGGGGCTCACGGCCGGGCGCGCGCTCATATCCCAAATCTGCAGAGTTCCCAGCGTCTGCGCCCTACCGCATACTTCAGCGATTCCCTGACACGATTCCCGATGCGTCTCCTGACCCTCGCAGCTCTCCTCGTCGCGGCGCCGCTCGCCGCCGACGCACAGTCCCCGGAGTTCACGGGGCCCTCTCCGTGGCCGGAGATCCGCCGCGCGCGCATCCAGCGCTTGCTGCCCGAGGCGATGCGCGAGGCCAACGTGGACGCCTGGGTGACCTTCGTCCGCGAGAACGCCAACGATGCCTTGGCTTTGCACGTGGGCGGCGAGAACGCCGGCGCGCCGGCGGCCGTGCTCTTCCTGCGCAGCGGCGCGCAGCTGCGATCGGTAATCCTCACGGGCTTCGGCGAGGCCATCGCGCTGCGCGAGCTCGGCCTGCACGACTCCGTGGTGGTGTACGAGCGCACGCAGCCCGAGGCGCTGTACGCGGGCGTGGCGGCGCGGCTGCGCGCGGCCAATGCGCAGCGCATCGCCGTGAACAGCGGTGGCGGATCGCCCGTCACCGACGCGCTGTCGTATACGCAGCGCGTGGCGCTCGAGCGCGCGCTGGGCGCCGAGCTCAGCACGCGGTTGGTGCCGAGCGCCGAGCTCGTGGACCGCTGGCTGTCGATCAAGCTGCCGGAGGAGGTGGCGATTATGCGCCGCGCGGCGGCGCTCACCGCGCAGCTGGAGCGCGAGGCCTATGCGACGGTCGTGCCCGGCGTCACGCGCGACAGCGACCTCGCGCGCTTCCTCAAGCGACGGATGCGCGAGCTCGGCGTGGAGGACGGTTGGTCGCCGGCGCAGAACCCCAGCGTGAACTCGGGCCCCGATCGCGGGCATTCGCACGCATCGGATCGCGTCATCCAGCACGGCGACTTCATCCAGACGGACTTCGGCATCAAGGTCTACGGCGTGTGGGTGACGGACATTCAGCGCTTTGCCTACGTGCTGCGGCCTGGCGAGACCGCCGTGCCGCGCGTGGACCTCGAGCGCTGGGAGAAGGCCCGGGCCGGTTCGCGCGCGGCCTTCACCCAGATGCGACCGGGCGTGACCGGCGCGCAGGTGGATTCCGCGCAGCGCGTCGTGATGAACGCCGGCGCATCGCTCGATGTCCCCTGGGGCACGGGCCACGCCGTCGGCTACTGGGCGCACGATGCGGGGCCGAACTTGAATCGCCGCGAGCGCCGCGTGCTGCGCGAGGGAATGACCTTCGCCTTCGACGGCTTCTATGCCTGGTCGCTGCCGGGCGGCAGCACGCGCTGGGGCGAAGGCACCAAGACGCTCTCGCCCGAGGAGATGGTCGTGATCACGGCGAATGGAGCGGAGTGGTTGGTGCCGCCGCAGGACGAGCTGATCCTGATTCCCGCGCGGCCGCGCTGACGTCGCGCGGCCGCCGCGCGTTTCCGGCCGTCGCTCAGCCCTTGCCGAGCAGCTTCTGCCACCAGCCGCTCTCACGGTTCGGGGCGAGCGGCGGCACGTCGAACGGCGCGGCGCCGATCAGGATGCGCCGCGGGTTGTCCGACAGCAGCCGCTTCGCCTGCTCGCCGCCGCCGGCGTCCGTGAGCACCTTGATCGCGTCCGCCAGCTGCGGCACGCCGCGGGCGTGGTAGTCGCTGGCCATCAGCGAGGCCCAGCCGAGTTGCAGCAGCCGGCGGGCGTAGCGGCCGGCGTTGGAGCCGTGCTTGCCCGTGAGCGAACCGGCGTTGATCTGGAAGTACGCGCCGACCTCGCGCATCCGGCGCAGCGGCTCGAGGCCGCTCTCGAGGTTCCGATAGCGCTCCGGATGCGCGACGATCGGTCGCCAGCCCTGCCGCGCGAGGAAGGCGATGCCGACGTCGGCGTTGGGCGGGAGCTGCATCGCCGGGAACTCCACGAGCACGAAGTTGCCGCCCGCGAGCCGCAGCCGCGAATTGCTCAGGTCGGGCTCGGGATCGTCGAGCATCACCTCGGCGCCGCGGAACAGCGCGGGCAGGTCGCTCTTGCCCATCCGCTCGACGCGCGCCGCGCAGGCGGCGCCGAGCCGGTCCCAGGCGCTATCGAACTCGGCGAGGCGTGCGGCCATCGCCTGCGGATGCCGCGCGAGCGAGGCATCGAAGTGCGGCGTGGTGACGCAGGTGTCGCAGCCCTGGGCGAACATCGCGGCCAAGGCCTCGACGGCTTCGTCGGGCGTGCGCGCGCCGTCGTCGACGCCGGGGACGAAGTGGCTGTGGAGGTCGACGAGGCCCGCGTGTCGCATCGCCGCCGCTAGGCCCGCGCGCTGTCGTCGCCGAACACGCGGCCGCGCCCGGCGCGCTTGGCCGCGAGCAGGCGGCGGTCGGCGATGTCGACGAGCACCTTGGGGTCGATGATCGGTCCGTCCGCCTCGGTCGCCGCGACGCCCGCGCTGAAGTCGATGTGCAGCAGTTGGCCGTCGCCCGACTGCACGGGGAAGTCGCTGATCTCGTGGCGCAGCGCCTCGATGCGATGGAAGGCCGCCTCGCGCGTGGTGTTGGGCAGCAGGACCACGAACTCCTCGCCGCCGTAGCGCGCGACGATGTCCGTTCGCCGCATCGAGCGCGCCATCACGTCGGCCAGCTGCTCGAGCACGCGGTCGCCGACGGCGTGGCCGTAGCGATCGTTGACCTGCTTGAAGTGGTCCACGTCCACCAGCGCGAGGGCCAGCGGCGTCTTGTCACGCGAGGCCTGGTCCATCGCGGCCACGAAGGCGCGGTCGAAGTGCCCGCGGTTGAAGAGGCCGGTGAGCCGGTCGCGCGAGGCGAGGTAGAGCAGGCGCTGCGCGCGCCGCACGATGCTCACGGAGAGCAGCGTGGCGATGCCGAGGAGGATGAGCCGCGTGAACAGGTCCACCGGGATGTAGGGCCCGGCGCGCAGGGTCATCTCGACGCTGCGCAGGTCGCCGCTGGCGACCGCGGCGGCCCAGAGCGCGCCGTACTGCAGCACCGCCAGTGCGCCCACCACCACGCAGATGCGTGCGTCGTAGCGCAGCGAGGTCGCCACCAGCGCGAGGAAGTACATCTCGAAGGTGACCGTCGAGTTGATCGCGTTCAGCGGCGATGCGACGACGAAGAAGCTCGTCAGCGCGATGGAGACCATCGAGACGTCGAAGATGCTGGAGGCGAATCCGATCCAGGGCTTCCACAGCCCGTTCCGCAGACGGAAGAAGATGGCCAGCGACACGCCGGCGGCCAGCAGCGTGACCACGAACCCGGCGACGTGCATCGGGTCTTCGGCGCGGGAGCTGACGAGGCTGTAGGTCGGCGAGATGAGCAGCAGCGCCATCGCCACGAGGCGGACGCGGGCGACGACGTACTCGCCCTCGACGCCGGCGGCGGCCAGCGCCGGATCCGGCGCCGACCACACGGGCGCGGCCGGAGCGGCCCGATTCACGGATTGTGACCAGCGACGTGCGGCGCGCGGCTTCGGTGCGGAGTCGCCGTCCTCAGCGCTCACAGTCCACTCCCTCGGCGCAGCGCGAGGAATGCGACGCGACCATCAGCAGCGGGGCGAGCCCGGCCGCGTCTCCGCGGAGGCGCAGGCTGTTCCAGAGGGAATCGCGATGCAACAGGGCCGGGTCCTGCGCATCGGCCGAGCCAGCGGCGAGCACGAGGACGACGACCCCGATCAAGGACCGGAGCGGCATACGGTATTCTACTTGTTCGGACCGACGACGGCGACTCAGCGCCGGGCCATCCACTCCCGCGCGGCGTCGGTATCGGCGAAGAAGCTTTCGCGCTCGCTGCCCAGCACTTCGCGATAGCGCGCCATCTTGTGCTCGTCGTGGTGCAGGTGCAGGACCTTGGTGCAGGTCCGCGTGTCGCTGGGGGCCGGCGGCTCCGTCTCGTAGAGCCGGAAGAACCCGACCACGAAGCCGTGCGCCGCGTAGAACCGCGGCGTGATCTCCCGCATCACCTTATGCACCGGCAGCGACTGCTCGGCCACCTCGTAGCCCCGCAGATCCTCGATGACCTGGAAGCGGCTGCCCTCGGGCAGCGAGCGGGCCGCGCCATAGAGCTCGGCCTCCCAGGCGGCGAGTTCGCCGTGGTCCACGAGGCCGTTGACGGCGGTGTAGATCGTGTTGCAGCTCGGGTCGAGATGTACCGTGTATGCCATACCCACCCTACGGCTGCGGGCGGCGCAAGTTACACGAAGCGGATTTGCTTGCGCATCGGCAGCTCGCGGACGCGTGTGCCCGTCGCCGCGAAGATCGCGTTGGCCAGCGCAGGTGCGGCCGGCGGTACCGGCGGCTCGCCGATGCCGCGCACCTTCGGGCCCGTCTCGAGGCCCCGCACCACGATCTGCGGCGCCTGCTTGATGCGGATGCTCTCGAATTGATGGAAGTTCGTCTGCTCCGCGGCGCCGTCGGCATAGGTGAGTTCTGCGTAGATGGCGTGGCCGATGCCCCATAGCACGGCGCCCTGCACCTGATTCTCGAAGTTCACGGGATCCAGCACGCGGCCGACTTCCGCGGCGACAAAGACGCGGTCGAGCCGGATGCCCTCCGCCGTCTGCGTCACCTCGACGACTTCGGCGACGGGCACGCCGAAGGAGACCGTGAGCGCCACGCCGCGGCCACGTCCTGCCTCCAGCGGCGTGCCCCAGCCCGACATCTCGCCCACTGCCTCGAGCACGCGCCGCGACGGCTCGTGCGAGCAGAGCCGGATGCGCTCGCGCAGCGGATCGGCGCCGGCGGCGTGGATGAGCTCGTCGAGGAAGCTCTCGTGCAGGAAGCCGTTGATGCTCGCGCCCACCGAACGCCACGAGCTCACCGGCACCAGCTCCGGCGCGCGATACCCCGTCACGCGATAGTGCGGAATCGCATAGGGCTGGTCCCAGGCCCCGGCGACGATCGAGATGTCGGGCCCCGGCGTCGAGAGCCCGAGGCGCGACATCTGCGACGCGGTGGTCGCCGGTGCGGCGATGCCGAGGTCGAAGGCCTCGACCTGGCCGTCCTTCACGACCCCCCGGCCGCGCCCCATCGCCAGCGGACGCGGGAAGTCGTGTGTGAAGTCTTCCTCGCGCGTCCACGTGAGCTTGATCGGCACGTCGGGATGCGCCCTCGCGAGCTGCACGGCCTGCCGCACGTAGTCGTCCTCGAGTCGGCGTCCGAAGCTGCCGCCGGCAATCAGCACGTGCAGCGTGACGGCGTCCTCCTCGATGCCCGCCGTCTTGGCGGCCCATTCCACGAGAAAGCGCGGGATCTGCGTGGCCGTCCAGATGTCGAGCTTGCCGCCGCTGAGCTTCACCACGGCGCTCATCGGCTCCAGCGGTGCGTGCGCGAGATACGGCAGCTTGTACTCGGCGATCTGCACCTCGCTGCCTGCCTCGGCCACACGGCGCTCGACGTCGCCGTCGTTGCGGAAGCGCGAGTCCCGGCGCTCGTCCGTGAACGACTCGCCGACGACGCGGAACATCTCGGCGCTGGTCTTGGGGTACGGGGCCTCGCCCCACTGCGGCTTGAGGAGCGCGGCGGCGCGGAAGGCGCGCCAGGTGTTGTCGGCAATCACGCCCACGCCGCCGGTGATCGGCACGATCTTGATGACGCCGCGCGCGGCCTTGGCCTCCGCGTCGTCCACGGAGAGCATCGCGCCGCCAATGCGCGGGTTGGTCCGCACGGTCGCGTACACCATCTCCGGCATCCGCAGGTCGATGCCGTACTCCGCCGTCCCCGTGGACTTCGCGACGATGTCGAGGCGCTGGATGGGCCTGCCGAGGAACTTCCACTCGGAGGGATCGCGCAGCGCGACCCGCGACGGCGGGTCTAGCGTCGCGGCCTCGGCGGCCAATGCGGTGTAGGCGATGCGCTCGCCATTCGGCGTGATGACGTGGCCGTTCTCCGTCTTGAGCTGCTCGACGGCGATGCCACTGCGCTTGGCCGCGGCCTCGAGCAGCATCAGGCGCGCGACGGCTCCCGCGGCCCGCAGCTTCTCGTAGGCATCGGGCACCGTGGACGAGCCGCCGGTGATTTGCAGGCCGATCAGCTTCGAGACCGCACCGCCCAGCGCGCGTCCCTGCCGCGCGATGAAGCCATCGTTGATGCTCGCGAACGGCATCCCCTCCGGCAGCACCGCTCCATTATAGTAGGCCTTGCTCGGCGGGCCCGGCTCCACGCGAAACGCGCCCCACTCCACGTCCAGCTCCTCGGCCACAAGCATCGCCTGCACCGAATACGCGCCCTGGCCCACGTCGGCGCGCGGCGTGATGATCGTGATGCCGTTGGGGTCGATCTTCACGTAGGGGTTCAGCGTCGCGTCGTCGTCATCGAGCGCGTCGAGCAGTGGATTGCGGATGGGCCACTTCACCAGCGCCCAGCCCACGACCAGGCCACCGGCGACTGCCGCCGAGCCGATCAAGAAGGTGCGGCGCGCGATGGTCTTGACCTTGCCCACGTCAGCGGCCCTCCGCGAGCAGTTCGCCGGCGCGGCGCACCGCGGCACGGATGCGCGGATAGGTCCCGCAGCGGCAGAGATGTGCCTGCATCGCGTCGTCGATCTGCGCATCGCTGGGATTGCGTTGCCTGGCGAGCAACGCCGCGGCCGTCATCATCTGTCCGGACTGGCAATAACCGCACTGCGCGACCTGCAGCTCGATCCACGCGCGCTGCACCGCGTGCAGGTTCTCGGGCGTGCCCAAGCCCTCGATGGTCGTCACCGGCTTGCTGACCGTGCCGACCGGTGTGGAGCAGCTGCGCACGGGCTGGCCGTCGACGTGCACGGTGCAGGCGCCGCAGATGCCCATTCCACAGCCGTACTTGGGGCCGGTGACGCCGAGCTCGTCGCGGAGCACCCAGAGCAGCGGCATCTCCGGTTCGACGTCGATCTCCTGCGTGCGACCGTTGACGATGAGGCGCATTGGCGTTGGAAGGGGTGACGCCTCAATATTCCACTAATGCGCGTACATCGCCACACGCTGTCTATCCGGACGCAGCAGCCCATCGAGTTCATCGACATCAGCGAGGAGCTGCGTCGCTGGACGGAGTCGCAGGGCCTGCGCAACGGACTGCTCACGGTGAGCTCGCCGCACACCACGGCGCGCGTCGTCATCAACGAGCCGGACGCGGCGCTGCAGCGCGATATGAAGGCCCAGCTCGAGCGCTTCGCCCCGGCCGACATTCCCTACGAACACAACCGGCACACCGTGGACGGCCGCGACAACGCACACGCCCACCTCGCCGCGCTGTTTATGCCGGCCACCGAGTCCGTGATGCTTGCGGAAGGCCAGCTGCAGCTCGGCGCCTGGCAGGCCGTGTTCTTCGTGGAGCTGGACGGTCCGCGCGATCGGCGCGAGGTGCAGCTGCAGCTGATGGGTGAATGACCGCCGCTGACATCGACGCGTTCTTCGCCGCGCGCGCGTCGCTGCGGATGGAGGACTATCTGGAGCTGGAGTACAGCTTCGAATGCGTCGGTGACCCACGCGCGGCGGCGGCGCATCTCTGCAGCGAGCAGTCCACGGCGCAGTGGTCGCGGGTCGGCGTCAACGAGGACTTCCGGCCGCGCTTCGCGGCCAAGGTGCTGGAACTCGAGTTCACCACGATTCGCGAGTTCAGCCTCCCCGTTCCGGGAGCCGTCGGCGCACCGAAGCATCGCGCGCGCGTCGTCATCGCGCATCCGCACGGCAACTTCGGGGCGCGCCTGCCCAACCTGCTCTCGGCGGTGATGGGCGAGGGCGTGTACCACGTGCCGGGCGTGCCGATCATCCGCTTGGAGCGCATCAGCTTTCCACAGGCATTCCTCGCGGCGTTCGAGGGGCCACGCTTCGGTGTCGCGGGATTGCGCGAGCTGCTGAACGTGCACGACCGTCCCATCACGCTCGGCGTCGTGAAGCCGAATATCGGGCTGCCGCCCGCACAGTTCGCCGAGTTGGCGGAGCAGGCCTGGCTCGGCGGGCTCGACATCGCCAAGGACGATGAGATGCTGGCCGATTCGCCGTGGTCGCCGGTGGCGGATCGCGCCGAGTTGCTGGACGCGGCGCGCCGTCGCGCCGAGCAGGCCACCGGCGAGCGCAAGCTGTATATGGCCAACATCACCGACGAGGTCTGGCTGATGGGGCCGCTGCACGATCGGCTCAAGCAGTTGGGCGTCGGCGCCCTGCTATTGAACACGCTGCCCGCGGGATTCAGCGCCCTGCGAATGCTGCGGGGCCACGGGACGCTGCCGTTGTTCGCACACTTCCCGATGCTCGCCGCGCTGACGCGCGTGCCCGGCTATGGCGTGCATTCGCGCGTGCTGACGACGCTGCAGCGCATCGCCGGTGCGGACGCGATCATTATGCCCGGCTTCGGCGAGCGGATGATGGTGCCCGAGGACGAGGTGCGCGAGAACGTCCGTGCCTGCCTCGAATCGTTGGGGCCGATCAAGCCCGCGCTGCCGGTGCCGGGCGGCAGCGACTCCGCGGAGACGCTCGAGAGCGTCTACACGAAGGTCGGCACGAGGGACTTCGGCTTCGTCTGCGGCCGTGGAATCTTCGCGCATAAGGACGGCCCAACGGGTGGTGCCGCCAGCGTGCGCGCGGCCTGGCGTCGCATCGCCGAGGCGGAGGCGCGCGAACGCGCTGGAGCTCACGGAGCGATGTGATGCGACGCGGGACGCCCCTGCTCCTGTGGATGGCGGTCGCGGCCTTCGCATCGGCCTGCGCGCGACCTACGCCCGGCGTCACGGCTCCGATGATGGTCGACACACTGTTCTACGTCTCGGCCCGTGCTCGCGAGGACGGGCGCGACGTCGCCAGGCTCGCCGACTCACTCGAGTACGGCATCGTGCTGACGCGCCGTCCGCGGCTGGCCGACCCGCTCACGGATGCCGCGCGCATCGAGATCCTCGATACGCTCCCGCTCTCGCGCGCGGCCTTCGTTGACATTCTCGCGGGCTGTGCAGGCGCCACCGCAGACTCCGCGCGCTTCGCCGTGATGTACACGCACGGCTACGGCACCTCGCTGCGCAATCTCTGGGAGCACGCGGCGCTCGCAAGGCTGCGGGCGCGCGGCACGCAGCCCTGGGTGGTGTTCGCCTGGCCATCCATCGGCTCCGGCGTTGCGTGGCCACGTGCCGGCGAGGTTCTCACGGCCGCGTATCGCGCCGACTCCGCATCGGCAGCGGCGAGCCACGGCGCATTCGCGTCCGCGCTGGCGACTGCGCACGAGGCCATCGGCGGTGCACGGCTGATGCTCATCGCGCACAGCCTCGGCGGTCAGTTGATCGGCGAGGCCTTCCACGACGACTCGACGCTGCGCGCACGCCTGCGCGATGACCCTTTGCGCGCCGTCGCCTTCGTGTCGCCGGACATCGAACGGCAGCGCTTCGTCACGCGCATCGCGCCGGCGACGGCGCCACTCACGCAGCGGCTGCTGCTCTATGCGTCAGCAGACGATCGCGTGCTGTTCTTCTCGGAGCGCGTGAACGAGTCGGAGCGCGCGGGCCGCATCGCCGATGAGTTGCTGCCACGCGTCGTCGACGTCGAGGCCGTGGATATGACCGACGGCCAGTATGCCAACTCCTGGCTGGTGCACACCTTCGGCACACGCCACGCGCTGCGGCGCAAAAGCGCGGCCCTCTTTGACCTCATTCATATAGTAGGCGCACAGCGCTCTCCGGACTGTCGGCTGACGCTCGGCACCGCAGTCGCGGTGGAGGCCGGCGTCTGGAAGCTCACGTCGGTGCCGGTACCTGCGCCGAGTGCTGCCACACGCTGTTGACGCGCGAATCAGCCTGCGCTGACGCAGGGCGCGACTCGCCGTTGCATCGTGGTTGTCGTGCTCGCAAGTTGTGGCGATGCGCCCCGACCTCCTTCGCCGACTCTCGCTGCTCGCCGTCCTCACCGCCGCACTTGGCTGCGCCGACCGCGATCCTGTGCCGGGCGTCGCCCTTGAGCTCGCGGAGCATCGCGCACGTACGATCCGCGACCTGCGCTACGACCTGCACTTCGACATTCCGGCATCCAAGGACTCCGCGGTCACCGGTGACGTGGAGATCGGCTTCACGCTCGTTGAAGGCGGCCATCCGCTGGTGCTGGACTTCCGCGCCCCGGCCGAGCACCTGCTCGAGCTGCGACTCGACGGCGCCGTCGTGGAGCCGCGCCTCGTGCCCGATCACATCGTCCTGCCGGCGAAGCTGTTGCCGGAGGGCGCGCACACGCTGCAGCTGCGCTTCCGCAGCACGGACGCGGCGCTCAACCGCAACGCCGAGTACCTCTACGCGCTCTTCGTGCCCGATCGCGCGTCGACGGCCTTCCCGGTGTTCGAGCAGCCGGATCTCAAGGCGCGGTATCGCGTGTCGCTCACCGTGCCGGCGGAGTGGAACGCCCTGAGCAACGGCGCGCTCGTCTCGCGCGATAGTTCCGCTGGTGATCGCCATCTGCTGCGCTTCGCCGAGACGCAGCCGATCAGCAGCTACCTGATGGCCTTCGCGGCCGGCAAGCTGTTCGAGGAGCAGGCGACGCGCGGCGGACGGACCTTCACGATGTATCACCGCGAGACGGACAGCGCGCGCGTGCGCCGCAACGCGGCCGCGATCTTCGACTTGCACGCCAGCGCGCTGGCCTGGCTCGAGGCGTACACGGGCATTGCGTATCCGTTCGAGAAGTTCGACTTCTTCGCGGTGCCGGCGTTCCAGTTCGGCGGAATGGAGCATCCCGGTGCGGTGTGGTATCGCGCCGGCAGCCTCTTCCTCGAAGAGTCCGCCGGTCGCACGCAGGAGCTCGGCCGTGCGAGTCTCATCGCGCACGAGACGGCGCATATGTGGTTCGGCGACCTCGTCACGATGCGCTGGTTCAACGACGTCTGGATGAAGGAGGTCTTCGCGAACTTTATGGCGGCGAAGATCGTCGCCCCCTCGTTCCCGGACATCGACCAACGGCTGCGCTTCTTCCAGGCGCATCATCCGGCGGCCTACGCAGTGGACCGTACGCGCGGAGCGAATCCCATCCGGCAGCCGCTGGAGAATCTCCGCGAGGCCGGGTCGCTCTACGGTGCCATCATCTATCAGAAGGCGCCGATCGTGATGCAGCAGCTCGAGCAGATGGTCGGCGACAGCACCTTCCAGCGGGGCCTGCAGCTGTATCTCGACCGGCATCGCTACGGGAACGCGGACTGGCCGTCCTTGGTGAGCCTGCTCGATTCGCTGAGTCCCGTGGACGTGACCGCGTGGAGCAAAGTGTGGGTCGAGGAACCCGGGCGCCCGACGATCACCGCGTGGGCCGACAGCGCGCAGCTCTACATCACGCAGGACGACACCTGGCCCGGACGCCAGCTCAGCTGGCCGCAGCAGCTGGAGTTCGCGCTGATCTCCGACACGGCCGTGGTGCTGCTGCGCGGCCTGAGCAGCCCGCAGTCCGCGCGACTGCCGCTGCCCGTGCTGCGCGGAACGCCGCAGATCATACTCGGCGGCAGCGACGGCCTGAGCTACGCGCGCTTCGCGCTCGACTCCGCGTCGCGCCGCGCGCTGCTCGAGCGCATCCACTCGCTGCCGCAGCCGCTGCATCGCGCCGTTGCGTGGCAGACGCTGCAGGAAGAACTGATTGCCGGCACGCTGGAGCCGCTCGCGCTGCTCGATGCGACGCGCCGGGCCGTCGAGGTTGAACGCGACGAGCTGCTGCTCTCGCAGGTCCTCGGCTTGCTGCGCTTTACCTACTGGTCGTTCTTGGATGATTCCACCCGAACTTCCGTCGCGCCGGCGGTCGAGGCCACGCTCTGGACGGCGCTCAATCGTGCCTCGGGCGCCGGCCGCAAGGGCGTCCTGTTCAGCGCGCTGCAGTCCACCACGCTCAGCGCCGAGGGCATCGCGCGGCTCGAGACGATCTGGCGCGACCGCAAGCCGCCGGCCGGGCTGCCGCTCTCGGAGACCCAGTACACCGCGCTCGCGGAAGCGATCGCGCTGCGCGGCGTACCGAATGCCGCGCAGATCCTCGACGAGGAGTTCACACGCATCAGCAACAGCGACCGCAAGTCGCGCTTTGCCTTCGTGCGTCCGGCCCTCGACGCCGACGTGGCCGTGCGCGAGCGCTTCTTCGCCTCGTTGCGTGAGGTGAAGAACCGGCGGCAGGAGTCCTGGGTGCTCGATGCGATGGGCTATCTCAACCATCCGCTGCGCGCCGACGCGGCGTTGCCGCTGCTGCGGCCCAGTCTTGAGCTCGTGCAGGAGATCCAGCAGACGGGCGACATCTTCTTCCCGCTGCGCTGGATGAACGCCGTGCTGGATGGCCATCGGTCCTCGGCTGCGGCCGATACCCTGCAGCGCTTCCTCGACACGCATCCCGACTATCCGCCGCGGCTGCGCGGCAAGATGTTGCAGGCGGGAGACTTGCTGCTGCGGCGCCGAGCGCCGTAGCGGCTCGCGTACAGGCTTGCTGGACAGGGCGATGGGGGATTGGCGGACATCGCCGGAGCTCCTGAAGCTGTAGATTGCCGAAGACGACTCAGGAGGTCGCGATGTACGCCAAGGTGCTCGTCCCCTGTGATGGCTCGCCGCTGAGTGAACGCGCGCTGCGTTACGCGATCCCGATCGCCGAACGGCACGGAGCCCGCCTCTTCTTGCTGCTCGTCGCGGCGCCGCTGCTGCCGGCGATCACCGGTGGCGGAGCGCCGGTGCGCGAGCCCGCCCTCGATGCCGAATGGGCGGCCGCGGACCGGAAGGCCGTCGAGCGCATCGCGAAGCGCGCGCGCAAGCAGACGAGCGTGCCCGTCGACGTGGTCTATCGCACGGGACGCGCGGCGCCGGCGATCGCCGAGTTCGCGACGACCGAAGCGATCGACCTGATCGTGATGTGCACGCACGGCCGCGGGGGCTTCGAGCGGCTGTGGATCGGCAGCGTGGCCGATGCGCTATTGCGCCAACTGCCGGTGCCGACGCTGCTGGTGCGCGCGGCGCGTGGCGCGGCGCTGCCGGAGCCAGGCGAGACGCTCTTTCCGCGCGTGCTCGTGCCGCTGGACGGGTCGCCGCGTGCCGAGCGTGCGCTGCAAGCGACGCTTGCACTGGTCGGCGATGCGCCGGTCGACCTTACGCTGCTCAACGTCGTGCATCCGACGGCCGCGATGGGAGCCAAGTCGACGCCATCGCCGGCCGAGCGTGAACTCATCGCGACCTATCTCGAGCCCCTCGCCCAGCGGGCGCGGGTCGGCGGGCGGCGCGTGGATGTCGAGACGGCGGTGACGGCGAACGTCGCGCGCGCGATCGTCGAACACGCCAAGCGCCGCGAGGCGTCGTTGATTGCCATCGCGACGCAGGGCCTGGGTGGCGTGCAGCGATTCGTGATGGGCAGCGTCGCCGACAAGCTGCTGCGCACGGCGCCGACGCCCGTGTTGGTGCTGCCGTAGCGGTCGCGCCCGCGTATCTTTCGGTGCAGGTCAGTCTCCCGCACCGATAGGTATGTCCGCCTCGCCCGCCACATCGCCCGCACCGCTCGATACCGCCCGCTACTGGGAAGATCGCCTCCGCGCGAACCCCGGCCTGCTCGGCGTCGGCTACACGCGCCTCGGCCTGCGCTTCAACGCCATCGTCTATGCGTTGCGCAGCGAGGTGTTCCGCCGGCTCGCGCACGAGTGGAAGCTCGTCGATCGCGGCTTCGACGTCTGCGACATCGGCTCGGGCACCGGCCACTATGTGCGCGAATGGCTGCAGGCCGGCACCAAGAGCGTGACGGCCACGGACCTGACGAGCATCGCCGTCGAGCGCCTGCGCGGCGAGTTCCCCGGCACGCCCGTGGTGCAGTTCGACGTCTCGGCCGCGCAGCGTCCCGCGGCGCTCACGAGCTACGACGTGGTGTCGGCCTTCGATATGCTGTTTCACATCGTTGACGACGCGGCCTATGCGCGCGCCATCCAGAACTGCTACGCGCTCACGCGGCCCGGCGGCTACTTCCTGATGTCGGAGATGCTGCCGCACCAGCGTCGGCACGCCGTGCCGCATATGGTCTCGCGCACGCTCGGCGAGGTGAGCACGCTGCTCACGCAGACGGGATTCGAGATCGTGGATCGCCGCCCGATGTTCGTGCTGATGAACTATCCGGTGGATGCCGGCAAGCTCGCGCAGCTGGCCTGGAGTGCGATGGCCGTGCCCAGCTTCGTGAGCGAGGCATACGGTGGCCTGCTCGGACGTGCGCTGCTGCCGATCGAGCGGCGCCTGCTTGCGTCGCGCCGCGAAAGCCCGACGACCGAAATCGTCCTCTGCCGCCGGCCGGCCTAGTCGCGGCGGCGGCGCCGGTGCCGGCGCCGCCGCCGCGCGCGGTCACGCATCAAGGGACCGGTTCGTCGTAGACGACGCTGCGCTCGTCGGCGCGACTCACGTGCACCACGCGGATGCGCTGCGTACCGGCCGGCAGCTCCGCCCCGGCCTCGTAGGCGAGATTCGCGATCACCTGGATGCACATACCCTGTTGCTCCGTGGCGACGATGGCGATCTCGAGCACGCTGTCCTGCGCGATCGCCTTCGACGAGAGCTCGTGGCAGGGCGTGCCGGCGGTGATGAGCCCCAACACCGTGACGCGCCCGTTC
>VFQM010002180.1_pt1 | contig 15157 bp, 14 predicted proteins | sample 3512391 | NCBI WGS metagenome assembly VFQM01 (sample SAMN10412369, study PRJNA504923) | tailings metagenome | isolation source: Replicate 1 from Balatoc abandoned mine | place: Philippines
ACGACGCTGATCGGCCCCTACGGGACGCCGGTCGAAGTGCAGATCCGCACCGAGGAAATGCATCACGTGGCGCAGGAAGGTGTGGCCTCGCACTGGATCTACAAGGATACCGAGCAGAGCGGTGCCGACCTGCAGCAGAAGACCCACAAGTGGCTGGAGTCCCTGCTCGAACTGCAGAGCGGGACGCGCGATTCGACCGAGTTTCTTGAGCATGTGAAGACCGACCTTTTCCCGGACGAGGTCTACGTGTTCACGCCGAAGGGCCAGATCATGCAGTTGCCGCGCGGTGCGACGGCGGTCGACTTCGCTTACATGGTGCACACCGACATTGGCAACCGCTGCGTCGCCGCGCGCATCAACCACGAGCTGATGCCGCTGAGGACCGAATTGAAGAACGGCGATCAGGTGGAAGTCATTACCGCCGCCCATGCCAACCCGAATCCGGCCTGGCTGTCGTATGTGCGCACCGGCCGCGCGCGCAGCAAGATCCGCCATTTCCTGAAGACGATGCAGCACGAGGAATCGGCGGCGCTCGGCGAGAACCTGCTCAACCAGGAACTGCAGCATCTGGGAGTCGATGCCAAGGAGGTGCCGGCAACGAGCTGGGACGAACTGGTGCGCGATTCCGGCAATCGCTCGATGAAGGACATCTACACCGATATCGGGCTCGGCAAGCGCATCGCCGCCGTCGTTGCCCGCCGCCTGCTGGCCCGGGAGGGCGCCGTCGATGAGCTGCCGAAGCTGTCGACCGTCGCGATTTCCGGCACCGAAGGCATGGCCATCCAGCTGGCGCCGTGCTGCCTGCCGATCCCCGGCGATCCGATCGTCGGTTCGATCCGCAAGGGGCAGGGCCTGGTCGTGCATGCGCTCGATTGCACGCAGATCTCCAAGTCGCGCAGCAACGAGCCGCAGAAGTGGATCGATGTCGAGTGGCAGCCGGCCGAGGGCAAGCTTTTCGATGCCCGGGTCCGCGTCACCGCCAAGAATGCCCGCGGTGTTCTGGCCAAGATGGCGGCCGCCATCGCCGAAGCCGGCTCGAACATCGAGAATGTCAGCATGGAAGAGAAGACCCCGGGCGTCTATACGACGTTGCAGTTCACGCTGCAGGTCGCCAACCGGGCGCATCTGGCCCAGGTCATGCGCAGCCTGCGCCACGTCCTGGAAGTCGTGCGCATTGCCCGGATGCGCGGGGAGTGACGGAGTGATGGGGTGAGGGCTTGAGGGTTCTCGTTCTCGGCGCCGGCGTCGTCGGCGTCGCCAGCGCGTGGTATCTCAACCGCGCTGGCCATGAAGTCACGGTCGTCGACCGCCAGCCCGGGGCCGGGCTCGAAACGAGCTTTGCCAACGGCGGACAGATTTCCGTCTCGCACGCCGAACCCTGGGCCAACCCGCATGTACTGCCAAAGGCGCTGAAGTGGCTTGGCCGCGAGGATGCGCCGCTGCTTTTCCGCGCCCGCTGGGACCCGGCGCTGTTCCGCTGGTGTCTGGCCTTCCTCGCCGAATGCACCCCCGGCCGCACGCGCGAGAATATCCGCCGCATCGTGGCGCTGGCCCTTCATAGCCGGCAGCAGCTCGGGCAACTGCGTCAGGAAACCGGCATCCGCTACGACCAGCTGACGCGCGGCATCCTGCATGTGTACACCGACGCCGGCGAACTGGAAACCGCAACGCGCGCTGCAGCCCTCATGCGCGAGTTCGGCTGCGACCGGCGCACCATTTCGGCCGACGAATGCGTGCGCATCGAACCTGCCCTGGCCGCCGCCCGCCCGCTGCTGGTCGGTGGCGACTACACGGCCGCCGATGAATCGGGCGATGCGCACAAGTTCACACGGGAACTGGCGGCGCTGGCCGCGGCAAACGGTGTCCGCTTCCGCTACGAAACGCCTGTCGCACGCATCGATGCCGCTGGCGGTGAAGTTGCTGCGCTGCTTGCTGCCGACGGCGAGCGGCTGAGCGCCGATGCCTACGTCGTCGCCTGCGCCAGCTGGTCGCCGGCGCTGCTGGCGCCGCTCGGCATCCGTTTGCCGATCTATCCGGCGAAAGGCTACTCGGCGACGCTGCCATTGACCGAAGACAGCGTTGCGCCGACGGTGAGCCTGACCGACGATGGCCACAAGATCGTCTTTTCCCGCCTCGGTCAGCGCCTGCGCATTGCCGGGACCGCGGAATTCAACGGCTACGACACCACGCTCAATCCGGTTCGTTGTGCCGCCCTGCTGCGGCGGGCGACACAGCTCTTCCCCGGGCTGGCGCCGCATGGGGCGCCCGAATACTGGTGCGGCCTGCGCCCGGCGACGCCATCCAACCTGCCCTGCATCGGCCGGACGCGGATCAACCGGCTGTGGGTCAACGCCGGCCACGGTACGCTCGGCTGGACGATGGCCTGCGGCTCCGGCGCAGCGCTGGCGGAATTGATTTCCGGCCGGCGGCCGCTCCCTGACTTCCCGTTCCTATAAGCTTCCAACAAAACCACCAAAGGAGACAGCATGGACAGCATTGATAACGATACCGTCCTCTACGAAGTGCGCGACCACGTCGCCCATCTCACCCTCAACCGGCCGAAGTCGCTGAATGCGCTCAACCTCGACATGATCGAAGCCCTGCGCCTGACGACGGCACGTGCCGAGGTCGATCCCGACGTCCGGTCGATCCTGCTCACCGGCGCCGGCGAGCATTTCATGGCCGGCGGCGATCTCAAATGGTTCCGCGAACAGCTGACTTTGCCGCCGCAGCAGCGGCAGCCTCTGTTCGAGCGCGTCATCGGCGACGTGCATCAGAGTACCCAGCAGCTGCGTCGCTGCGGCAAGCCCGTGGTCGCGGCCGTGCGTGGCGCCGTCGCCGGCTTCGGACTGTCGCTGATGCTGGCTGCGGATCTCGTCGTGGCGGCCGAGGATGCCTATTTCACCCTGGCCTACTGCAACATCGGGCTCTCCCCGGATGGTGGTGCGACCTGGTCGCTGCCCCGTGCGGTCGGCATGAAGCGGGCCGCCGAGATCGCCCTGCTCGGCGACCGTTTCGATGCGCGCCAGGCACTCGACTGGGGAATGGTCAACCGCGTCGTCGCCGTAGCGGAACTGATGCCGCAGGCCGAGACGCTGGCCTTGCGTCTGGCGGGCGGCCCGGCCGAGGCGCTGGCGCACACCAAGCGCCTGCTCAACACCTCGCTCGACAATACGCTGGCCGAGCAGCTGCACGGTGAGCAGCGGGCCTTTGCGTCCTGCGGCGTCAATGCCGATTTCTCGGAAGGTCTGGCCGCCTTCTTCGAGAAACGGGCGCCGCGATTCGGCGCCTGAACGCGATTTCTCCGGCTGGGCGGCGAGGCAACGCGATGTGGATCGACACCCATTGCCATCTCGATGCGGCGGAATTCGACGCCGATCGGGATGGCGTCGCGGCAGCGGCTCGCAGCGCCGGGGTGACGACCATCGTCGTGCCGGCGGTCGAAGTCGCCAATTTCCCCGCCGTACGCGACTGCTGCCGACGCTATCCGGGTTGTGTCCCGGCCTATGGCATCCACCCGATGTATACGCCGCAAGCCGGGGACGGCGACCTGCAGGTGCTGCGCGACTGGCTGGTCGACGAGCGACCGGCGGCCATCGGCGAGATCGGCCTCGATTTCTTCGTGACGGGGCTTGATCCGGCGCGCCAGCAGCATTTTTTCGTCGAGCAGCTGAAGCTGGCCCGGGAGTTCGACCTGCCGGTGCTGCTGCATGTGCGCCGGGCGATCGATCCGATCCTGAAGGAGTTGCGTCGCTACCAGGTGCGAGGCGGCATCGCCCATGCCTTCAACGGCAGCCGGCAACAGGCCGATGCCTTCATCGGACTCGGTTTCAAGCTCGGCTTCGGCGGGGCGATGACCTGGTCCCGGGCGACGCGGCTGCGTTCGCTGGCGGCGGAACTGCCACACGAATCCGTCGTCCTCGAAACCGATGCACCCGATATTCCCCCTGAATTCGCCCCCAGAATCCCGCCCGGCAATCGCGCTCGCAATGAGCCGAAACTGCTGCCGGAAATAGCGGAAACCCTTATGCGTTTGTGGGGGGTGGATGCTGAGACGCTCGCGACGATCACCTCAAGAAATGCATTGAGCATTTTTCGCAATATCACGCAGTGACGCAATTGGCGCGGGTTTCCGCCCCGTTCTGGTGCATCGCGTCCTGCCGAATCAAAATTGCCCCAAAAATTGTGTGGATTTTTTCCCGGCTTGATTTGTATCAAGAGAAATATCAAATCCAGGGCATAAATTGTCCGCCTGTTCCGCAAAAAGAATTTCGCCAGTCATGGATATCTCCAGTGTAATCGTCGGTGCCCGCCCCGAAGGGTCGCAGCAGGTCAAGCTCGCGCTCGAGGCACTGGATGGCGTCGAAGTGCATACGGTGGCCGAGGACGGCCGGATGATCGTCACGATCGAGTCCCCGACCGAAAAGGACACCGTAAAAACCTATGAGGTGATTTCCCAGCTGCCGGGGGTGCTTTCGGTGGCCATGGTCTATCACCAAGTCGAATCAAATCCTGATGAGGAGGTCTGAGAAATGAAACTGACGCGACGTGATTTCATCAAGAGCAATGCCGTTGCCGCTGCTGCAGCATCGGCCGGTATTGCCGTACCGCAAGCCGTTCTCGCCCAAACGAAGGGCAAGGACGACGGTGTCCAGTGGGACAAGGGCGCCTGCCGCTACTGCGGCACCGGTTGCGGCGTGCTGGTCGGCACCAAGGACGGACGCATCGTCGCCACCCAGGGCGACCCGGAAGCGCCGGTCAACCGCGGCCTGAACTGCATCAAGGGCTATTTCCTGGCCAAGATCCAGTACGGCAAGGACCGCCTGACCCAGCCGCTGCTGCGGATGAAGAACGGTCAGTACGACAAGAACGGAGACTTCACGCCGATCTCCTGGGATCAGGCCTTCGACATCATGGCCGAGAAGACCAAAGCCGCCCTCAAGGAAGGCGGCCCGCGCAACGTCTGCATGTTCGGCTCCGGCCAGTGGACGGTCTGGGAAGGCTATGCCGCCTCGAAGCTGTTCAAGGCCGGCTTCCGCTCCAACAACATCGACCCGAACGCCCGCCATTGCATGGCCTCGGCCGTGGTCGGCTTCATGCGCACCTTCGGCATCGACGAGCCGATGGGCTGCTACGACGACATCGAGCACGCCGACGTCTTCGCGCTGTGGGGCTCGAACATGGCCGAGATGCACCCGATCCTGTGGTCGCGCATCACCGACCGCCGCCTGACCGCCAAGCACGTCAAGATCCATGTGCTGTCGACCTTCACGCACCGTTCGTGCGAACTGGCCGACGCCGAACTGATCTTCAAGCCGAACTCCGACCTGGCGATCCTCAACTACATCGCCAACTACATCATCCAGAACAACGCGGTGAACAAGGACTTCGTCGCCAAGCACGTCAAGTTCAAGAAGGGCGTCACCGACATCGGCTACGGCCTGCGTCCGAACCATCCGCTGGAACAGGTCGCCAACAACAACGGCTACCCTGGTGCCGACGGCAAGCCGAAGGGCAACCCGATGGCGGCTTCCGACATCACCTTCGACGAGTTCGCCCAGTTCGTCTCCGAGTACACGCTCGACAAGACGCACGAGATTTCCGGTGTGCCGAAGGACAAGCTGGAAGCGCTGGCCAAGGCCTATGCCGACCCGAAGACCAAGGTCACTTCGTTCTGGACCATGGGCTTCAACCAGCACGTGCGCGGCACCTGGGTGAACAACATGATCTACAACGTCCACCTGCTGGTGGGCAAGATCTCGGAGCCGGGCAACAGCCCGTTCTCGCTGACCGGCCAGCCGTCCGCCTGCGGCACGGCTCGTGAAGTCGGCACCTTCGCCCATCGCCTGCCGGCCGACATGGTCGTCACCAACCCGGCGCACCGTGCGCTGTCGGAAAAGATCTGGAAGCTGCCGGAAGGCACGATTCCTGACTGGGTCGGCTACCACGCCGTGCTCCAGTCGCGCATGCTGAAGGATGGCAAGATCGGTTTCTTCTGGTCGACCACCACCAACAACATGCAGGCCGGTCCGAACGTCAACCAGGAAATCTATCCGGGATGGCGCAATCCGAAGGCCTTCGTGGTGCACTCCGACGTCTATCCGACCGTCTCCGCGATGTCGGCCGACCTGATCCTGCCCGCCGCGATGTGGATGGAGAAGGAAGGCATGTACGGCAACGCCGAGCGCCGTGGCCAGATGTGGCGCCAGCAGGTGAAGGCGCCGGGCGAGGCCAAGTCCGACCTGTGGCAGTACATGGAGTTCTCGAAGCGCTTCAAGACCGAGGAAGTCTGGCCGGCCGAACTGCTCGACAAGATGCCGGAGTACAAGGGCAAGACCCTGTTCGAGGTGCTCTACGCGAACAAGGATACGACCAAGTGGGGCCTCGACGAGGTCGCCAAGGTCAACGCCCACGCCAAGAAGGACTACATGAACGAGGAGTCGAAGGCTTACGGCTTCTACGTGCAGAAGGGTCTGTTCGAGGAGTACGCCACCTTCACGCGCGGCAAGGCGCATGACCTCGCCTACTTCGACGTCTATCACAAGGCACGCGGCCTGCGCTGGCCGGTGATCGACGGCAAGGAAACGCTGTGGCGCTTCCGCGAAGGCTACGACAGCTACGTGCCGAAGGGCGAAGGCGTGCGCTTCTACGGCTTCCCGGACGGCAAGGCAGTCGCCTTCGCGCTGCCGTACCAGCCGGCGGCCGAAATGCCGGATGCCGAGTACGACCTGTGGCTGTGTACCGGTCGCGTACTGGAGCACTGGCACACCGGTTCGATGACCCGCCGTGTGCCCGAGCTGTACAAGGCGGTGCCGGATGCGGTGATCTTCATGCACCCGGAAGACGCGAAGAAGCGCGGTCTCAACCGCAACGACGTGGTCAAGGTGTCGACCCGCCGCGGCGAGATCCAGCTGCGCGTCGAGACCAAGGGCCGCAACAAGCCGCCGGTCGGCCTCGTCTTCGTGCCCTTCTTCGACGAGCACCGTCTGGTCAACAAGCTGACCCTGGACGCCACCTGCCCGCTCTCGAAAGAGACGGACTTCAAGAAGTGCGCGTGCAAGGTGGTGAAGGCCTGAGGCAGGTCTTCACATTGGGATAAGGCAATCAGGGAGTGCCGGGCAGGAGGCGGGGCGAGGGTAACCTCGGCCCCGCCGGCCGGCTGACCGATATGGCTTTGACCGACCAAACCAAACCAGCCCCGGCACCGAAAGCCGCCATCGCCCGTCGTCAGTTCCTGTTCGACACGGCGCGCATGGCCTGTGGTGTCGGCATGCTGGGCCTCGGGCTTGGCCTCTATGCCAAGCAATCGAAGGCATTGCCGGCGCTGGCGCTGCGGCCGCCGGGTGCCTTGCCGGAAGAGGATTTCCTGGGTGCCTGCATTCGTTGCGGCCTGTGCGTGCGCGACTGCCCGTACGACACCCTGAGCCTGGCGACGCCGGAAGCACCGGTGACGACAGGTACGCCGTATTTCACGGCACGCAAGATTCCGTGCGAGATGTGCGACGACATCCCGTGCGTCAAGGCCTGCCCGACAGGCGCCCTCGACCACGGCCTGACCGACATCAACAAGGCGAAGATGGGCCTGGCAGTCCTTGTTGACCACGAGACCTGCCTGAATTTCCTCGGCCTGCGCTGCGATGTCTGTTACCGCGTCTGTCCGGTGATCGACAAGGCGATCACGCTCGAACTGGTGCCCAATGCCCGCACCGGCCGGCACACGATGTTCCTGCCGACGGTGCATTCCGAACACTGCACCGGCTGCGGCAAATGCGAGGAGGCCTGCGTCACCGAGGAAGCCTCGATCAAGGTTTATCCGGTCGCCCTGGCCAAAGGCAGGCTCAGCAAGCACTATCAGCTCGGCTGGGAAGAACAGAAGAAACATGGCGGTTCGCTGATCGACGAGAAAAGCATGGTCGACCTGCCGGACCGCATGCCGGAAGGAACCCGCCTGCCGGGTCACTACGATCCGGGCAGCGGTGCGACTGCACCCCCCGTGCCTGGCAGCGAATCGGCGCCGATCCCGAGTGCGCCGCCCGGAATGAGCGGGGCGGCTCCGGTGCCATCGGCGCCGCCCGGCCTCGGCGCCAACGCGACTGCAGCGCCACCCGCCGGCATGCCGGGGGCCGTTGCCGGCAAGGTGCCGAGCCACCCGCCGGGACTCGGAGGCGGCAAATGAGCCCGCAAGGCAATCTCCGCGTCGGGGCCGAAGCCGTCGCCAGCAAGGGCTGGCTGGCAGCCAGCAAGTGGCTGCTGCTGCGACGCTTCACGCAATTGTCGATCCTCGGCCTCTTCCTGCTCGGGCCTCTGGCCGGCGTCTGGATCGTCAAGGGCAACCTGGCCTACAGCTACACCCTGAATTTCCTGCCGCTGACCGATCCCTACGTTGCGCTGCAGTCGCTGGCGACCGGCCACGTTCCGGAAACGCTCGGACTCGTCGGCGTCGTCATCGTGCTCGGCTTCTACCTGCTGGTTGGTGGCCGCGTCTATTGCTCCTGGGTCTGCCCGGTGAACATGGTGACCGATGCGGCCGGCTGGCTGCGCCGTCGCCTCGGCATCAAGGGCAGCGTGCATCTGGCACGGGAAACGCGCTACTGGATTCTGGCCATGACGCTGATCGGTTCAGCGCTCACCGGCGTCGTCCTCTGGGAACTGATCAATCCGGTGTCGATGCTGCACCGCGGACTGATCTTCGGCATGGGCTTCGCGTGGGCGATCGTCCTCGCCGTCTTCCTCTTCGACCTGTTCGTGATGAGCCGCGGCTGGTGCGGACGCCTCTGCCCGGTCGGCGCCTTCTACGGGCTGATCGGCAAGTGGAGCCCGGTTCGCGTCTCGGCGCCAATGCGCTCGGCCTGCAACGACTGCATGGACTGTTTCGAGGTCTGTCCCGAACCGCAGGTCATCCGCCCGGCCCTGAAGGGCGCTGCCAGGGATGGCAAGGCGGCGGTCGGTCCCGTGATCCTGGCGTCTGCCTGTACCAACTGCGGGCGCTGCATCGATGTCTGTTCGAAGGATGTTTTCCGCTTCGGGATGCGTTTCAACAACGCGATTCCGGGCAACGAGATCAGCGGCGATCCGGCTGCTGCTCCCGGCAAGATCTGATTTCAGTTATTCAATTCAAAGTGGAGGGAACGTCGATCATGAAAACCCAGCTGAAACTCTCGATGGCCGCGCTGGCCGCCTGCCTGTCTTTCTCCGCCTTCGCCGCCGATGCACCGAAGTCGATGCGCGGTCTGGATGTTGCCGCCCCCGATCCGGTGGCTGCGCCGACCGAATACGTCGGCAAGCGCCCCGGGACGCAGCAACCCGTGGCGCGGACCTTCAGCACGCAGCCGCCGGTCATTCCCCACGCCGTCGAAAACTTCGATGAAGTGACGCTGGAAGCCAACCAGTGTCTCGACTGCCACGGTGCGGCCAACTACCAGAAGAAAAAGGCACCGAAGGTCGGCGACAGCCACTTCGTGAACCGGGACGGCCAGAAACTGCCGGAAGCTTCGGCCGGTCGCCACAACTGCAACCAGTGCCACGTGCCGCAGATCGACGCTCCGGCGCTGGTCGACAGCGAATTCAAGGGCGATGCCGTCGCCAAGAAGGACGCGAAGAAGGCGGCCAAGAAGAACTGACCCGTTTTCGGGAGCACCGCAGTGCGGTGCATGGGTCGGCGGGGAGCTACGGCTCCCCGTTTTCGTCAACGGACGCGGATAGCTGTCGTCGGGCAGGGAGCGACGCAGGCGCCGCATCCGGTGCAGCGTCCGGGATCGAGTTGCGGCTCGGCAACGCCGCCGACGCGTGGCTGGAAGCGGATCGCCGCCGCGTCGCACATCTCGCCGCAGATGCGGCATTCAACCATGCGGCGCGCGAGGCACTGATCGCCGATTTCTGCCACCAGTTGCCAGGGTCTGGCATCCTCTGCCCGCTTCAGTGCCGCCGGCTGGCAGTGGGTGACGCAGTCGCCGCAGAACGTGCACTCGCCGAGTGAAAAATCGACGGTCGGGTAACCGCCGTCGCCCTGACGGATGATGCGTGTCGGGCAGGCGCGGGCACAGTCGCCGCAGCGCGTGCAGGTGTCAAGAAATTCGGGCTCTGGCAGCGCCCAGGGCGGCCGGGGCTGGGCTGCATGTTCCGCCACCCGCCCGCGCAGGAAGTTTCGCCGGCTGCTTGGATCGCTCATCGTATTCAGCGCATTCAGTCCAAAAAAACAGGGCAGGCGAGGTTTCCCTGCCTGCCCTGCCTGTTCCTGCGGGAACCGGAATTCCCGAAAAGCGACTTACTGCTTGGTCGCCTTGATGTCGCCGTCGGTACCGATACCCAGCGTGTAGCCCATCGACACGTGGTGGAAACGGCCACCGGCCTTGTCGGCGTGCACCGCGATACCCATCGGCACGGCCTTGCCTTCAGCCACGGCGCCGGACAGCTTGCGCGTGAAGGTCACGGTCACGGCGCCACCCTTGTTCTCGCCGGTAGCCTGGACGCCTGCGGTGCCGCCTTCCATCTTGCGCGAATCTCCGACCGAGCCGTCGACCGCCTTGGCACCCTTGCCGCTCTTCCACTGCATCAGCTCGTAGGCGCCGGCCTTCGAGTACTTCGTCTTCTTGTCGTCGGCACCCGGCATCGTGCGGGCGTCGGCGTGGCAGGTTGCCCAGCAACCGACCTGGGCGCCGGAAACCGGCTTGCCGCCAGCGTCGACCGAGACCTTGTCGTCGGCGAACATGACGGCGGCCTTGACGTCGTTTTCCTTGTCGTCATGGTTTGCACCGCCGGCCGGAGCCTTGAAGGTCAGACGGACATACAGGTTCGAGGCATCGTAGGCAGCCTGGACGGTGACCGGGAAGTTCATCGTCTTCGGTGCGCCGGCCGGTTCGAGATCCTTGCTGGCAAGACGCTTCATGTCGAAGTTCAGGCCGCCCTTTTCCTCGTGGCAACCGACGCAGCTTTCGCCCTTGGTCAGGCCGGTACGGCCGCTGTGGTCCGACTTCTTCATGACCCACTCGATCGGCGTCACGCCGGCGTGGAAAACTTGCACATCGCGCTTCGGCACCTTGGACCAGTCGGGCGCAGCGACAGCGACGGAGGAACCGAGGGCGAGCATGGCGCCCATGACGGACAGCGAAACGATCGATTTTTTCATTGTTGCCTCTCCAGTAAAGGTTGCTTCTTAACGGCCCAACGGCCCGTCGCGTTGACAGGCCGTTGCTTGCTCAAATTGCCATCCGACGGACGCGCATCACTCCTCGTCGTCTTCCGGCATGTTCTTCGGTTTGTGGTGCGCAATACCCTTGTGGCAGTCGATACAGGTCTGCTTCTCGTCCTGGCCGATCTTGTGCATCTTGGAAGCGCGGGCCTTCTGCTTCTCGATGTTCATGTAGGTGAAGGAGTGGCAGTTGCGGCACTCGCGCGAATCGCTCTTCTTCATCCGCGCCCATTCGTTCTGCGCCAGGCGGAGGCGATTCTCTTCGAACTTCTCCTTGGTGTCGATGGTGCCCATGATCTTGCCATAGACCTCCTTCGATGCCTGGATCTTGCGGATCATCTTGTAGGTCCAGTCCTTCGGCACGTGGCAGTCGGAACAGACGGCACGAACGCCGGTGCGGTTCGTGTAGTGGATGGTTTCCTTGTACTCGACGTACACGTTGTCACGCATTTCGTGACAGCTGATGCAGAACTGCTCGGTGTTGGTCGCTTCGAGGACGGTGTTGAAACCACCCCAGAAAATGACGCCGGAAACGAAGCCGGCGACCAGCAGCGTGAGCAGCGAATACTTGGCGCTCGGACGGCGCAGGAAGGCGATGAAGCCGCCGTTGTCTTCGGACATTTGAAACCCCTCTCGTGATCTTTATTGATTGCGGTGACGCTGATCCGATTGACGCACACCAGGGCACCGTGAGTGCGTGCAGTCTATCGGCCCACTTCGAGTAAGGGTTTGATCTAGATTAACTAATGCACAATTTCCGTAGGTGTTTGCCGGGGCAAACTCAGCGCCCGCCGGCCTTGCCGCTCTTCATCGCTGCGCGCGCCTGCTCGATGGCGGCGCTGATCGCCTGGGCTTCCTCACTGCCCGGTTCCAGCTGCGCCAGCGCCTTTTCCCAGTGCGTGACGGCGGCCTTGAAGTCGCCCCGCTCGCCGGCCGCAGCGCCGGAGAGCAGCAGCACCTGTGGGTCTTCGGGTGCCAGCTTGAGGGCCTTGTTCAGCAGTTCGGTCGGCTTGCCCTGGAAGCCGTTGCTGCTGATGGCCAGCATCTCGGCGTAATCGGCGAGCAGAACCGGCTCGTTCTCGACCAGCGAGAAGCCCTTGGCGTAGGCCTCGGCCGAATCGGCGTAGCGCCCGAGCATCTTGTACGAGCGGGCGAGCATGACCCAGCCCTTGGGGTCGTCCGGATTCTGCTGCAGCCGCTGGGCGAGCTTTTCGACCATGCCCTCGATCTGCGCCGCGGTCACCTGGTGCTGCGGCTGCCGGTTGGCCGGGTCGAGCGCGGCCGGGTTGCCGAGCAGCGCGTAACCGAGGAGGCCGGCAAGCGGCAGCAGCAGGATGACCAATACGGCAGTCTTGCGGCTCGGTGCGGATTCCTTGCCGGCACCTTCTTCGGGGCGCACCTCTTCGAGCAGGCGGCGCTGCAGTTCGGTTCTGGCCTGCTCGAAGTCGGCAGCGGAGAGCGAGCCTTCCTCGCGCTCATGCTCCAGTTCCGCCAGTTGGTCGCGGAAGATCGCCAGATTGGCGGCGCTGCGCTCGGCATGCGTATCGGAGGATTTAGGCCGGCGCAGCAGCGGCAGCGCGAGCAGGATGGCGGTGACGACGATGAGCGCCGTCGCCGAGGCGAGGAATGGAGTCATTGTGGCTTGCCGTTCCGGCCGGAAGCGTCGAGCATGGCTTCGGCGGCCTTCAGTTCTTCGGGAGACAGGGCTGCGTCGGAAATCGAGTCGTTGCGCCGACGCAGGTAACGGATCAGCACCGTCAGGCCGATCAGCAACAGAACGCCGGGGCCGGCCCAGAGGAGGATCGTCGTGCCCTTGACCGGGGGGCGGTAGCGGACGAAGTCACCGTAGCGGGCGACCATGAATTCCATGATCTCGTGATCCGACTTGCCTTCCGCAATCAGCTTGCGGATTTCGCGGCGGAAATCGTTGGCGAGGTCGGCGTTCGAATCGGCGATGCTCTGGTTCTGGCAGACCAGGCAGCGCAGCTCGGTGGTGATCGCCAGCAGGCGGCGCTCGGTCAGCGGATCGTCGGCCAGCGGCGCGGCTTCCTTGGCCAGTGCCGAAGGGGCAAGCGCACCCAGCCAGAGGGCGGCAACGAGAGCGAGGACGGGTCGCATCATTTGTTCAGCTCCGCAACGAGCGGCAGGATCTTCGTCGACAGGATGTCGGGGGTCACCGGGCCGGTGTGCTTCATGCGGATGATGCCGGCCTTGTCGATGAGGTAGGTCTCGGGCACGCCATAGACGCCGTAATCGATGCCGACGCGGCCGTCGAGGTCGAGCACCGACAGCAGGTACGGGTCGCCGTGGTCACGCAGCCACTTGCTGGCACGCTCGCGCGCCACCCGGTCCTCGGTCGCGGCATCGGTCTTGCTGATGTCGGTCTCGCCGTCGCCGCGCACTTCCTTGTAATTGAGCCCGACCACCGGGACGATGCCCTTCTTGTTCAGATCGACCAGGATCGGGTGCTCCTGGCGGCAGGAAACGCACCACGAGGCCCAGACGTTGAGCAGCCAGACCTTGCCCTTCATGTCCTCGGGGCCGAACTTCCGGTCGGCGCCGAGCACCGGCAGCGAGAAGTTCGCTGCCGGCTTGCCGACCAGCGGCGAGGGGACGTCGCGCGGATTCAGTCCGAGACCGACCGCAAGCAGGACGACGAGAGCGATGAAGCCGGCCAGCGGCCAAAGGAACTTGTTCATACGGTTTGCGTGTTGGCAGAAGAGACGGTGGAGGTCTGGCGCGACTTGACCCGGTAGCGCCGGTCGAGGATGGCGATCAGGCCGCCGATCGACATCAGCACGCAGCCGCCCCAGATCCAGTCGACGAAGGGCTTGTGATAGACGCGCACGGCCCATTCGCCTTCCGGCTGCAGGCGGTCGATCGGCTCGCCGAGCGAGACGTAGAGGTCGCGGAAGAGGCCGGCATCGATCGCCGCTTCGGTCATCGGCATCGCCGACGACAGGTAGGTCCGCTTCTCCGGCAACATCTTCCTCTGCACCTTGCCGTCCTTCACCAGGTCGAAATCGCCGGCGAGCGCCGTGTAGTTCGGCCCCTTCACTTCATGGACGCCGTTGAAGCGGAATTCGTAGCCGGCGACCGAGACGGTTTCGCCCGGTCCCATCTTCACGTCCTTCTCTTCCTGATAGGTCTGCACCATGGTGACGCCGACGACGAAGACGGCGACACCGACGTGCGCCGTGTGCATGCCGAAGAAGCTGCCGGGCTGGCGCAGGATGCCGTTGAAGAAGCTGCCGCCGGCGCGCGTCGCCTGTACGCGCTCGACGAAGTTGAGCGTGCCGGCGATGACGATCCATGCCGCGAGCAGGATGCCGAGCGCGGTCAGCGGCTTCCACGAGCCGTACAGGATCGGCAGTGCGATGGCGACGACGGCTGCGGCGGCGAAGGCCCAGCGCAGCGTGCGTACCAGTTCGGCGGCGCTCGCCTGCTTCCAGCGGGCGAAGGGGCCGACGCCGACGAGGAACAGCACCGGCACCATCAGCGGCACGAAGACGGCGTCGAAGTACGGCGGGCCGACCGAGATCTTGCCCATGCCCAGCGCGTCGATGAGCAGCGGGTAGAGCGTGCCGAGCAGCACCGAGCCGCAGGCGACGACCAGCAGCACGTTGTTGGTGAGCAAGAGCGATTCGCGCGAGAGCAGCCCGAAGCGGCCGCCGAGGCCGACCTTCGGTGCCCGCCAGGCGAAGAGCAGCAGCGAGGCGCCGATGACGACGACGAGGAAGGCGAGGATGAAGATGCCGCGCTTCGGGTCGGTGGCGAAGGCATGCACCGACGTGAGCACGCCGGAACGGACGAGGAAGGTGCCGAGCAGCGACAGCGAGAAGGCCGAGATCGCGAGCAGCACCGTCCAGTTCTTGAAGCTGCCGCGCTTCTCGGTGACGGCGAGGCTATGCACCAGCGCCGTGCCGACCAGCCAGGGCATGAACGAGGCGTTCTCGACCGGGTCCCAGA